>ENA-UONW01000152-UONW01000152.1-human-gut-metagenome-genome-assembly--contig:-CS52-NODE-152-length-107314-cov-14.065030_pt1 | contig 107314 bp, 97 predicted proteins | sample MGYA00242463_ERZ724010 | MGnify/ENA metagenome assembly ERZ724010
TTTTTAATTTTATCGGGGTTTGTGTTTCCCTAAATCGGGCTCACACGTCCTGATTGCATATTAGCGGAAATATCGGGGCATGTCAAGGGCGGCTGATTTCATATCCTTGTTTCGGTAATCATACTTGCTGTAGCCGAGTTCGCCGTCCAATTCCGCTTCAAGTCCGTTTTCGAGAACTTCTCCGACCATGCAAAATGCCCGTCGAAAAATATTACCTCAGCTCGGCGGTCATAGAAACAATTTTTTTCAAAAAATTACGATTTTTTAAAAAAATCACTTGACGAAACGCTTTTTTTGTGCTATATTAATCGAGCGTTCCGTGCTGGTGTAGCTCAGTTGGTAGAGCAGCTGATTTGTAATCAGCAGGTCGGGGGTTCGAGTCCGTCCACCAGCTCCACCCACGAGATAACGCAACTGAATATTCGGAAGAGTTCCCGAGCGGCCAAAGGGAGCAGACTGTAAATCTGCCGTCATCGACTTCGGTGGTTCGAATCCACCCTCTTCCACCAGAAAAGCTCTTGTTCTTTTGAACAGGAGCTTTTCAGTTATATTTGTTTTTTGCATATGCGACAGGCGAAAGCAAACCCTGCGCCCGCAGCGGGCGCAGGGTTCGTTTTGTGACGATATCGCATTTATTTTTTATATTGAAAATGCGGGGAACGTGGAGAAATGATGTTTGGCTTTTAGATTATTCCGTGTCGGGTTCACTGATGGGGATCCACATCTCATAATACCTATTTTTCCTGCGTTCGGCTCGGTCTGTTGCCAGATGATAGACTTCAATTACAAATTCTTCTTTGATTTTGTACTCAGAGTCGGGCAGCCAGGAATTAAAAACCAGCTCGTGCAGGCGGGGCAGCTCCGTTCCGGCATAGCCGCCCTTTTCGGTGGTGAAAACCGCATATTGCCCGCCGGGGACAGTTATCTTTTCCAGACGGCTATAGTCGATATCTTTTTGGGCTCTTGCAATAGAGTATTTTCCGTTGTCGAAAACTCCATACCAAATCCCGTCATATCCGGCGCTGATCCTTTCGGGGTAATGCTCAAATTCAACGGACCACATGATGTTCTCCTGCTTGAATCTGTCAGCCGAGCGGCAATTAAACTGCTTTGACAAACCGAAAATTTCAAAGCTGTCAACGGTTACGATTTTGAAATCCATTTCTTTTGCTCCTTTAATGTTCAATTCAAAGGAAACGGGCGGGAATATTTTAACAGAACCGATTTTGTTTCTTGCGTTTGTCGGAGTAGTGCCGTGCTGATTAATGAAAGCCTTAGTGAAAGCGTCGGAGCTGTTCCAGCCGTACTTCATTGCGATATCAATAATTTTCGCGTTGCTGTTTTGCAGGTCATTTACGGCAAGCGACAGCCTGCGCCGCCTAATATATTCATTGACGGACATACCGACCATATAGCTGAACAGGCGCGAGAAATTATTGCCGCTCTGCATGGCGATCCTTGCAAGCTCATCAATGTTGATATCATCGGTAACGTGCTCTTCAATGTAAGCCGACACATCGTTCAGTTCTCTTAAAACATCCATACCGTTCACCTCGATAACGATTGTAACACAGCAGTTGAAATATTGCCCGAACTTTTTCGTTCTTATTTTTCGTAAAGCGCTGATATTGAAAGAAGTATAACCGATTGCGTGAAGCCGCACTTCATAGCAGTCGGTTATTTTTATGCTGAGAATTTAATTGAGTCTGACGGAGGATAACACCTTATAGGCCACGGAGCTGCTCGATGACGATATCGCATTTATTCTCTATGCCGAAGGCGCTGAAGTAGGCTTCTTCGAGAGGGATCCATCTGCGGCGGAAGGCTTCGAGCTTTTCGCTGCCGTTGCGGCGCAGGATGCGCTCGAGGCGCGTTTCAAGCGGGGCGGTGACAAAGACTTTTATATCGTAAATGTCAGGGATCTGCGGATGCAGCGCATATGCGCCCTCAACTATGGTGACCCCATCGGGGGTCGCTCTTTTTTTGCCCGAAACGCCCATTATCGAGCAGTCGAATACCGAGTATTCAAAGGGCTTGCCGCTCAGAATACCGTCGGCAACTTCGGCGCAGAAGCGCTCGTAATGCACATTGCCGCCCGGCTGCGAGAGCCGCTCCGCCGTGCGAAGCTCCGGGGGCAGGAAGAAGTCGTCCATATGTATGACCTCGGCGTTCAGCCGCTCGGCGAGAGCCGCGGCAAGGGTGGTTTTGCCCGCCGCAGCCCGCCCGTCAAGGGCTATCACGGCGCTGCCCTTTGAGGCGAGCAGCGCCCGTGCTTTTTCGATTATCCTCTCCATATCATGCACCTCGGTCAAGGCGGCTGTTATAGAGCGCGGCATAGAAGCCGTTTTGCTCCATCAGCTCGGCGTGAGTGCCCTGCTCGATGATGCTGCCGTCCTTCATCACAAGGATGAGGTCGGAATTCTTTATCGTCGATAGGCGGTGGGCGACGACGAAACTCGTCCTGCCCTGCATCATGCGGGAGAATGCCTGCTGGATCTTTATCTCGGTGCGGGTGTCTATCGAGGAGGTCGCCTCGTCGAGAATGAGCATCGGAGGCAGGCAGAGCATGACACGCGCGATGCAGAGCAGCTGCTTCTGACCCTGCGACAGACCCGAATTTTCATCCGAAATCACCGTGTCGTAGCCCTGAGGCATACGCTTGATGAAGCTGTGGGCGTGCGAAGCCTTTGCGGCGGCGATTATCTCCTCGTCGGTCGCGTCGGGCTTGCCCATTGCGATATTCTCGCGCACCGTGCCGTCCTTGAGCCATGTGTCCTGCAGCACCATGCCGTAGCTGCGGCGCAGGCTGGAGCGGGTGATATCGTTGATGTCAATGCCGTCAACGGCTATCACGCCGCCGTCGACATCATAGAAGCGCATGAGCAGGTTTATCAGCGTGGTCTTGCCGCAGCCCGTCGGGCCGACTATGGCGATTCTGCTGCCCGCTTTTACGTTGAGATTTAGGTTCTTGATAAGCTCCCTGTCCTTGACATAGGAGAAGGCGACGTTTTGCATCGCCACGTTGCCCTTGGCGTCGGTGAGGGTCACGGCGTCCGCCTTGTCGGGGGATTGCGGCAGCTGCTCGACCAATTCAAAGAGCCTCTCGGCGCAGGCAAGAGCATTTTGCAGCTCCGCCACAACGCCCGAGATCTCGTTGAAGGGCTTGGTATATTGATTGGCGTAGCTCAGGAAGCAGGTGAGCCCGCCGACGGAGATAGCGCCTTTGACGGCGAAGAGAGCGCCCGTAAGACCCACGGCGGCGTAAACAACGCTGTTGACGAAGCGGGTCGACGGGTTGGTTATCGAGGAGAAGAATATCGCCTTGAGCGAGCGCTTGGCGTAGCGGTCGTTTATCTCGTCGAATTCCTCGAGGGTCTTTGCCTCCCTCGTGAACGCCTTGACGACCTTTTGAGAGCCTATTTTTTCTTCAATGAATGCGGTTTGCTCGCCTCTGGTCTCGGACTGCGCCCTGAACATCGAATAGGTGCGGCGGGCGATAAATCTTGCGACAAAGAGCGAGAGCGGCGTGAGCAGCACGACGACAAGAGTTATCTTCACGTTTATCGAGAGCATGAAGCCTATCGTGCCGAGGATGGTTATAACGCCCGTGAAAAGCTGGGTGAAGCCCATGAGCAGGCCGTCGGCGAATTGGTCGGCGTCGGCGATGATGCGGCTGACCGTTTCGCCCGCGGGGTGGCTGTCGATATAGCTCAGGGGCAGTATCTGTATGCGCCTCATTGCGGCGTTGCGGATATCGCGCACCACGCAGAATGTTATCTTGTTGTTGAGCGCGTTCATTATCCACTGCGCCAGCGCCGTAACGGCGGCAAGAATTCCTATGCCGATGAGCAGGGGCTTCAGCGCGGCGAAATCAACATTTCTTTCGTCGACGATATTGTCTATTGCCCTGCCCGCAAGCACGGGGATATAGAGCGTCGCGGCAACGCTCACGGCGGCGAGGATTATAGAGAACGCGAGGTGCGGTTTATATCTGCCGACATAGTGAAGCACCTTTTTGAGAGTACCTTTTTTGGCCTTTATCCTGCTCATGCGCTCGCCTCCTCCGGGTCAAACTGCGTGAGATGTATCTCGCGATAGACGTCGCTTGACTTCATCAGCTCGTCATGTGTGCCGACCTGCGCCCTGCCGTCCTCAAGCACGATTATCTTATCGGCGTTCATTATGGACGAGGTGCGCTGAGAGACGATGAATACCGTCCTGTCGCCCTGAGAGGCGGCGATGGCCTTACGCATGGCGGCGTCGGTGGCGTAGTCGAGGGCGCTTGAGCTGTCGTCAAGGATAAGGATATCCGCGTCCTTGATGACTGCCCTTGCGACGGCAAGGCGCTGCCTCTGGCCGCCGGAGAAATTGCGCCCGCCCTGTTCAACGGGGGCGTCCAGCCCGCCGTCCTTGGCGAGGATGAAATCCTTTGCCTGAGCGGTCTCGAGAGCGGCAAGCATCTCCTGCTCGGTAGCGTCGGGCTTGCCCCAGCGCAGGTTCTCCCTGACCGTGCCCTTAAAGAGCACGGAGCGCTGCGGCACGACTGCCACGCGGCTTCTAAGCTCCTCGAGCGGGAGCGAAGCGGAGTCGCAGCCGCCGACGGTTATTTTGCCCTCTGTCGGGCGGTAGAAGCCGGGGATGAGATTCACCAGAGTGGTCTTGCCAGAGCCTGTCGAGCCGATTATGCCAATCGTTTCGCCCTTTTTGGCTTTGAAGCTGACGCCCTCGAGCGAGCTTTCGCCCGAGCCGTCGTAGGTAAACGAAACATTGTCGAATTTAACGGCGATCTCGGAGCTGTCGTCGACGCTGCCGCTGCCGCCGTCCTCCTCTGCGGGCATTTCAAGCACGGTGCTTATCCTGCCCGCGCAGGCGAGGGATTTGGTGATGCTGATTATCAGATTTGCGAGCTTTATCAGCTCAACAAGTATCTGCGACATATAGTTATAGAGCGCCACGACCGCGCCCTGGGTTATGATGCCCGCGTCGACGCGGACTGCGCCGATATAGATAAGGAACGCTATGCCGAGGTTGATTATGATGCAGGTCAGGGGATTCAGCAGGGCGGATATCCTGCCCGTGTGCTCCTGAATGGCGGTGAGGGTGTCGTTGCGCTGCTCGAATTCCTTTGTCTCCTCATCCTCCTTACAGAATGCACGCAGCACTCTTGCACCGATGAGATTCTCTCTCGCCGTGCCGAGCACCCTGTCGAGTGCGGCACGGACTTTTTTATAGAGCGGAATGCAGAGCAGCAGTATGCCGAATACCACGACGGAGAGGGCGGGTATGACCACAACGAAGGTCAGCGCCGACTTTGCGTCCACGGTGAAAGCCATTATCATCGCGCCTATCACGACAAAGGGAGAACGCAGCAGCAGGCGCAGCGTCAGATTCAAGCCGTTCTGTACGCTATCCATGTCGCTGGTGAGGCGGGTTATCAGGGTCGAGGAGCCTATGTCGTCAAGCTGCGAGTATGAGAAGGAGCCTATGCGCTCAAATACGGCGTGGCGCAGCTTCCTGACAAAGGAGGTCGAAGCCTTGGCGGCAAAATATTGGGCGGTTATCGAGAAGATGAGCCCGACCGCGCCGAGCAGCACGAGTACGCCGCACATACGCATGATATAGCCGTCGTCCGACCGACCGATGCCCTTGTCGATGATTGCTTTTATTATCAGCGGCACAAAAAGCTCCAATATGGCCTCAAGCATTTTGAACAGCGGAGCGAGCACGCATTCGGTACGGTCCCCCTTGAGGTATACCGTGAGTTTTTTCATTTTTATATCATCCTCTGTTTATTTGACTTTAATGACGGGTGAGGCGATTATGCCGACGGGGCGCAGGGTGTATTCATAGCTCCAGCGGCAGCCCTCGGAGCGCCAGGCGTCAGGGCCGTGCCATGAGTGGCGGTTGTCGGTCAGGTGGACTGCGCCGAAAGCGTTGAAGCGGTGACCGTAGAGCGTGATATCCACCTTGTGAGTGCCGCTGCCGATATCCTCGGCTAGCAGAGTGTAGGGCGGGTAAATTATCCTGCCATTGTCAGCGCCGTCGACCGACACGCCGATGAGGGCGCCGTAATAATTCGTTGCGGTGACGCTGAGAGCGCCGTTTGCCTCGACCTCAAGGTGATAGGTTACGTTGCCGCCGTAGAACGGCAGGCCCTGGGTTTCGAGCTTATCGAATGCGAGCTTGTCGGGCAGGGCGGTGATGACCTTGCTCCTGCCTGTCACACGCACGCCGAAATCGCCGAGAAGATAGCACCACTCGGTGTTGGTGCGCCTGCCGAACGGATAGACTATCTCAAGGATATTCTCACCCGCCTTTATGTCAGGCAGCGCAACGGTCTTGATATCCCTGTCGGTGTACCAACCCGTTATATTATTTGCGACTTTTTCGCCGTTAAAGGTGATAGCGGCGGATTCTGCGTCCTCAAGCGCCAGCTCGGCGCCGCTGAAGTCGATCTCACTGCGAATCGTGAAGCGCAGGCACAGAGTGTGCTCGGGGGCGGCCTCGTGGATGACCCACGGCTGAGCCACGGAATTGCCCCTCTCGGGGAAGCCGAGGGAGCGGCGGCAGATATTGTCAAGGCGAAGAATTTCCTCCTCCGGCTCAAACGGAGCGCCGTCGAGCGAGAATTCCGCCGTGTCGAGCAGCAGAGCGTTGCGCTCGGAGAGGGTGTAGGGCACAAATGCGGGCAGGCGTATCTCTTTTTCGGGAAGCGAAGCCGGCTTTGCGGCGCTCTTGCTCTGCCGTCTGCCATTGTCAAGGCGGAGCAGCAGGCTGTCGTAGTCGTAAAGCACGCGGGATATCACGGTGCAGCCGTTTCTGTATTCGCAGTCAAGCTCCGAGATGTCGCCCGTTGCCGTGTCGTAAAGCATGGGCAAGAATTCGCCTTTTATGGTTATACGCAGGTAGTTTTTCTCAACGACCGATTTGTTGTATGGTTCGCGGCAGCGGCTTATGAAGAGCCAGCGGCTCTCGCCGTCGAGTCTGAGCTGATATATGAAGCCCTCGGAGAGGTCGCCGTTCGCAAAGCGCAGGGTGAGGTCGCGCTGCGGCTCGAGAGCGGTCAGCAGCTTCTCGCGGTCAAAGGGGATTACCCTGCTGCGCCCGTAGAGAGCCTTGCCGCGTTCGCTCGGAACGCCGTCGGACACGGTGGGAGCGGCGCCCATGAATATAAGGCTGCCGCCCTCGTCGGCAAATCTCTCAAGGCGGTCAAGGGTTGTGCCTCTGAGGGATTCGCAGTCGGGCACGATCACGGCATCATAGCTCTCCATGCCCACCTTGAGCGGCGCTCCGCCCTTCTCGCATTGAGAGGGTAGCAGGGATTCGCAGATAAAATCGAAATCTATGCTGCCGTTCAGCAGCCATTCGGTGAGCTGCCTGAATTTCTCGTCAAGGCACTTACGCATCAGCGAGCTTTTATCGTTCGGGCCCCAATGGAGCCAGAAGCTCTCGACCGGGTGGATAACTCCGACCCGCACGACGGGCTTGCCCCTCGTCATCGCCGTATTCACGCGGGCGAAATGATCCTCAATGCGGGGGAATTCCTTATACCACGGGGACTGATAGTGTATCGAGGCAGGGTAATCCCTCTTGGCCTCGCCGCCCATGGCGTACCATGAGAGGTGCGGCACGCGCACGGTGACGCCCATGCATGCCTGCCAGTCGCCGTGGAGCTTATAATTTCTGAAGTCGCAGCCCCAGCCGGTAACGCCATAAAGCTCGGAGAGCATACCCTCCCTGCCGTATTGGCGCACGGCGGATTGGCACTGCTTGGCGGTGGTGAATTCAAAAGCGTCGCAGAGCATATCAATGCCGGGGATGTCGAAGCCCCTGTATGACCTCATGCAGTCGCCCAGAGCGGCGGTCTGGCTGGTGAGGGTAGGCTCCTCCATCATGTGACCCGTCAGGGCTATGCCGTGTTTTCGGCACCATGCGCCGCAGGTGTCGGCAAACGCCTCGGCGAAGCGCTCCGAAATATGGTCGTGATAATAGTATCTCGCCGTCGATATCCTGCCCTCGGGCAGATCCCAGAAAAGCTCGGGGAGCTTATCGACTATGCTGAAGCCGTAGGCAGCCTCAAAGGTCTGCGGCAGGTCGTCCGTCCACGGGAGGATAACATCGTCCCTGTCCGCCGCATTGCGGAGGGTCTGCTTGCGGGTGAATTGCGGCTCGTCGGTGAAGATAGACGGCACGGTGCCGCCGAATTCGTCGCCGACCGTCTCGGCGTAGCGCTCGTGAGTGACCTCGATGAAGCGCTCTATCGCCTTTTTATCAAGAGTGTTGACATAGGTCTGATTGTTATACCACGGCGAGGGGGCGTGGATCTTGAGATAGGCGTACCATTTGACGCCCTCGGCATCATCATTTTCGCCGATGCGTTTGTAATCGGCGAGGTAGCCGTCGCTGTCAAGCCGCACGTCGTAGCAGGCGATGAGATAGCCCTTGCCGTTCCTGCCGCCCTCGGCGCGTGAGTCGATAACGTCCGCCTTCTCAGCCTCGTCAAGGCCGCAAGGCTCCGCCGTCATAAGCAGGCAGCGCGCCCTGTATTGCTCATCTTTGGTCACAAGTCCGCCCGCGGCGCCCGAGGGCCACCTGTCCTCATCATAGAGATAGGCGAGCATATCTTCTTTTTTAGCCTTGTCAACGCAGTGCCTGACAAGCCCCATGAATTCGTCGGAGAGATAGGCGTTGCTCAGACCCGTGCGGACATGCATATGGAAGCCGCCGAGACCCATCTCCTTGAATATGTCTATCTGTCTGCTCAGTTCGTCGGCCTCAAGGTGACTGTTCCACGCCCAGAACGGGGTGCCTCTGTATTCGCTCGTGGGGCGTTTAAAAAGCTCGTCGGAGAGCGACGGAGCGGAATTCTTCTTGTAAAACATCAGTTTTCCTCCTTGATAGGGTGTTTATATAGAACCTTATCCTCGCTGGGGGTGTTCCAATTTATGTAGTTGTTGCGTTTGGCATAGTACCACGCCATTTCAAACATTTTTGCGCTCTCGTCAACGGGCACAAAGAGCTGCCCGTCCTTAAAATACGCTTCGCCGCTCATCTCCACCGTGCCGAGGTCGGTCTTGGCGAAGCGGCTGCCCTCGGTGAAGGTCGCGTAATGCTCATATGCTTCGCAGGTGAGGAAATCGACGCCTTTCTCCACCTTGCCGCCGATGCTTTGAATGAGCACACCGAACGGGGCGTACCAAACGCCGCCGATATTCTCGGGGTAGACCCCTCTTGCGGAGAATTCGAGCATCCTGCCCTTGAACGCCATTTTGGTGCGCTCATATATCGGCGCAAGGGTGTGGGGAGTTATCGTGTCGGTGCTCTTGTCTATCGTAAAGATATCGACTATACGCCCGTCCGCCATATAGCCCGTAGCCGTGAGCTTATCGCCGTCTATCTCGACGAGCGTGTAGAAGCCCATGCGTTCCTCCTGCGGGTAGAAGCAGGAGTGCCATGTCTTTTGGCAGTTGGAGCAGTATATGTTGCCGCCGCCGTTGCCCACGATATAGTGCACCGTGCCCTCGGACGGGCGGTCAAAAAGCTCGTCGCCCTTTGTCGGGAAGGTCCTTGCAAAGGAATGCTCGTGCCCCTCGAAGAGGATATCGAGCCTGCCCTGCTCGATCGGCCGCCTGAGCCACGGGTATCCGTCATCATTCTGACCCTCGGGCATGACGGGGTATATCGGGAAGTGATATGCGCCGAGCTTCCATGTTTTATCGCTGCTTTGCAGGTCATCATACGCCCAGCCCTCGACCTTTTCGGGGGCGTTTATGCCCATGACAAGGAAGTGGGCGTTGCCGTAGTCAAAGGAATAATTCTCCGTCTCATAGCCCTCGGGGCCGTTGTCGGGGTAGGAGAGCGAGAACTGAAAGTCAAAGAAATCGGCGTGCTCAAGATAGAATTTGCCGACAGGCTCGGGGAAATACGAGATGAAGCCGCGGTTATCGTGGTTGCCAGTCGTCATCATATAGGGCACGCTCTCGATTATCCCCTTTAAGCCCTCAAACATACCGTTCCATTGCAGGTCGTTCTGGCCGTTGTCGCAGTTGTCGCCCGCCGTGAAGATGAAGCGGCATTCGGGGTGCTTTGCGAGGGCGGTTTTTAGCATCTCGCCTACCATGGAGTAATCAGGCAGGTGGCAGGGGCTGCCCTTTTGATGGTCGGAGATAACGATAAAGCTGAATTTATCGAGCTTCTCCGGCTCCGTCTCAAAGGTGAATTCGCCACTGCGGTGCTCATCGTCGCCGACGGTGTAGCAGTATTTGCAGCCCGGCTCAAGCCCCGAAAGGCGCACCCAATGGTAATTGCTGCGGTCGATATCCGTCTCGGCGAAGCGTGTGACCGCCTCCTGCCGCAGCAGGTCGGCGCTGTCCTCACGCCTGTAGAGAATGTAGCTGTCGCCCGAATTCTCGTCCGTGCGCCAGCTTATCGCCGCCGAGGTCTTTGCGTCGCCCCAAAAGGAGAGCATGATATGATCCGGCAGCGGGGAGGAGCCGCGCTCCGGTTTATTGAATTTACCGTCTTTGTTTGACATCGGTGCACCGCCATTACTAATGATTATAGATAAAAATATTTTAAACATATATTGACGGTTTGTCAACGAAAATGCAACATTTTTTCAAACCTATTGATTTTCGACACGGTGTGTAATATAATGTTAAATGGATAAATACATGAGAAACCCGCAGCTTGCGGAAACGATAACATAATTCGGGGGAATCACAATGAAGACAAAGAAAAGGATACTCAGCATCATCCTCGCCGCCGTGCTTATCCTGACGGCAGCCCTGCCCGCAGCGGCAGCGTCGGACCCGCTGACCTATCAAAAAGGCAGCCGCCTTGAATCGGACGGCACCGTAAGCTCATTTTATAAGGTCGTCTCCTGCGTCAAGACCGCCTCGGGCGAGATAACCGTGCCCGATACATATCAGGGGCTTGAGGTCAGGGAGATAGGCGACGGAGCCTTTGCCGACTGCGGCGGCATCACCGCGGTCAATATCCCGTCAAGCGTTGACAAGATCGGTGCAAACGCATTTGAGAATTGCCTTGGCCTTGAAAAGGTCTCATATCAGGGCAGCGCATTTGAAAGCTCGTCGAGAGTCATCGGCGTGGCGGCTTTCAGAAACTGCATAGCGCTCAAGACCGTGCTGCTCCCCGGCGGCCTCACCGAGATAAAGGACGAGGCGTTTAAGAAGTGTGCCGCTCTCACAGGCGTTTCGCTGCCCGATACTCTTAAAAAGATAGGCAAGGGCGCATTCTCGCTCTGCTCAGGCTTCACTTCGGTCACGATCCCCGCAAGCGTTACAGATATCGCCGAGACGGCGTTTATGAATTGCTCGGGCATTGAGAAATTCTCCGTCGCAAGCGGCAACACCGCATATAAAGCTGTCGGCGGCGTGCTCTACACCGAGGACGGCAAGACCCTTGTGCAGTATCCCAACGGCAGCAGCGAAACGACCTATGCCGTGCCCTCGGGTACGACGACCGTAGGCAATTTTGCTTTCGGCGCAAACACTAAGCTGACCGCTGTTTCTCTGCCCTCGTCGCTCACGACGATCGGGCCCTACGGCTTCTATATGTGCTCAAAGCTCGGCAGCGTTAACCTGCCCTCGGGGCTTAAGACTATCGGCTCGCTGGCATTCGCCGACTGCCCCATGCTCACAGAGATCACCTTGCCCGCAGGCCTCACCTCATATGAGGGCGCATTTGACAACTCGGGCCTCGTCAACGTCGTCATTTCCGACGGCGTCAGCGTGATTGACGCAAAGGCGTTCCAGAATTGCTCCTCCCTCACGGGCGTCAGCATTCCCTCGACCGTCACCGAGATAAGATTCGGCGCATTCAGCGGCTGCTCGGCGCTCCATGCCCTTGAGATACCCGAGAGCGTCAAGACGCTCGGCAACGGCGTATTCGGCGGCTGCGCTCAGCTCGTGCTGACTGTTACCGAGGGCTCGGCGGCGCACACATACGCAAAGAATAACAACATAGATTATATTGTTAAGGGCGGCGGCTCGGTCAAGGAGCTTACCTCCGTGACGATAAGAACTCTACCGCAAAAGACGAGCTATATCAAGGGTGAGAAAATTTCAGACTACGGCCTGACCCTGACCGCTCACTACAGCGACGGCACCACGGGCATCATCACCGGCGGCTTCAGCATCAGCCCCGCCACGGCGTCAACCCTCGGCACTCAGAAAGTGACCGTCAGCTACTCGGGCAAGACCGCTTCGTTTGATATAACCGTCACCGAGAGCGCGGATAAGCCCGTCAAGAGCATCGCCATAGCGACCCTGCCCGCAAAGACGAGCTATCACTACAAGGAGACGCTCAACACAGCCGGCCTGACCCTCACCGTCTTTGACGAAAACGGCAGCAGGACGGTCAGCTCGGGCTACACGATCACCTCGCCCACATATTTTGACTCGACGGGCAGCAAGACGATAACCGTCGAATACGAGGGCTGCACCGCTTCGTTCAACGTCAGTGTTTCGTATTCATTCTTTCAATTCATAATCATGTATATCTGCCTTGGTTTCCTTTGGGGATATTAATCTTTAATATAAAAGGAGCTGCGGTCGCGGCTCCTTTTTCTTAAATTTCAAATACGGAGGTGCTCACCGTGCCGAAAGAGAAGCAAACGCTTTTCACGAGCGTGGCTGCCAAATATTTCTCCCTTGTCAACCGCATGGGTGTTTCGTTCAAAAGAGGTCTGGTCGGCAAGCGGGGCTATACCTGCAAGCAGTTCCCGGAGCTTGTGGCTTCGTTCGGCTGCGAGGGCGACAAGGACGCCCCGATAGCTTATATCGACGGCTGCTACCGCCTGAGGGACAGAGACGACCGCTTCGTCACCTTCGGTGTGACGGATATCACCTCCAAGATAAAATGGTATAACAAAGAGGGCTGGCTGCCCTGCTTCGTAAGCGAGTTTTCAAAGGACGGCAACGATTATAAGGTCGAGAATTTCGCCGATAAGGTCAGCGTTGACGGCAAGGATTTCGAGATAGTCTATTCACGCCTGACGGTCAGAAATAACTCGGCGTCGGCGCTCGATTTCCCCAAGGTCTCGCCGCTGCTCGTGCCGCTGAACAGTCATGGGAAAAGCGTGTGCCCGGGCGAAACGGTCACCGCCGATTACGCCGTGGGGGCCGACCGCTTCGGCGGCAAATACCCCTACCCGTCAAGGGAGAGGATAGCCTCTCTCGGCTCCTTTGACGAGCATTACGAGAGCATGAAAAGCTATTGGGTCAAGCGCCTTGAGCCGCTGTGCGAGATAGCGAAGCTGCCCGACGAGCGGCTGATAAACGCCTACAAAGCGGGCTACGTCTATACCATGATAGTCAAGGACGGCGACGAGCTGCACGTCGGCGAGAACGGCTACGACAGGGTGTTTGACCACGACGTTATCGGAATTCTTGTCACATTAATGACTATGGGCGATTTCTCGAGGATAAGGGAATACGCCGAATTCATAATGAAAAACCCGCAGTACCCCGACGCTCGGTGGAAATACAGCTGGGTGTTCGCCGTCTGGCTCTTTAAGACGGGCGATAAGAGCTTTGCGCGTGAGAAATTCGCCATGATAAAGGAGAATGCCCGCCGCATCGGCAAGGATATCGACCCCGCAAGCGGTATCATGAAGAAAACCAACGCAATTGACTCGCTCGGCAGCTGGACTATCGACAATTGGTCGGCGCTGATTGGTCTTTGCTGTTACGAATACATATGCAACTCTCTCGGCGAAAACGAGGAGGCAAATTGGGCGGCGGAGACATATTCAAAGCTGCTCGAAAGCGCAAATTCCTTTGTCGGCAGGACGATAAAGGAGAAAAAGCTCGATTATCTGCCCATCGCTATGGACGAGAGCAATGAGGAGGGCAAGCGCAGCGACCCGCACGACGCAAACTGGGCGTCCATGCTGCTTTTCGGCCGCTGGGGCTGGGACGGCTATCTCTTTTGCGCCGATCAGAGCGGCATAATGGCTCAGCTTATCGACAAGACCTATGAGCACGGCTTTGAGCGCAGAAAGGATATCACCGACACGATCTATAACTTCGGCGGATATCCACACGGCTACTATTGCTCCGCCTATAACGCGGGCTACGGCAGCACGGCGCTCAGGGGCGACAAATACCGTGACTGCGCGATAAAAGCATATCAATTTATGATCGAGCACGCAATGAGCGGCCCGTTCTCCTGGTGGGAGGGGGTCGATTACCCGAGCGAAAGATCGCCTTGGGATATCCCGCACGCAGCGGGCGGCGGAGGCTCCTGCCAGCACATATGGGGTCAGTCCACCGCCACAAAGGCGCTGCTCGACAGCCTCATCTGCCAGCGCGTGAGCGGCGAAGTGCTCCTCGGCAGGGGTGTGCCGAGGGAGTGGCTCACCGACGGGAATGAGATAGAGGTGCGCCGCTACCCGATAAACGGAGGCGGGCGCATGGGCTTCTCAATGAAAGTAACGGGAAGTGTAATAGATATCGTCTTGACGGGCGACAGACCCTGCGGGGAGGTGCTCGTCGAGCTGCCCTGCGAGGGCTTCGAGGTCAGGAAGGAAGAAAAATTCAATGACGGGAACGCTTGTTAACTGTGCCGCCGTGGCAACGGGCGGAGTCATAGGGCTGCTGCTTAAAAAAGGAATAAAAGAGGATCATGCCGAGAGCATCAACCGTGTGCTCGGTCTCGCGGTATTCGTCATAGGCATAAACGGCATAGTGGCGAATATGTTCGCAGAGGAGGACGGCAAGCTCGTGAGCAGCGGCGAGCTGCTGCTCGTGGTGTTCCTTGTGATCGGTACGCTTATCGGCGAAATGCTGCGGCTTGAGGATAGGTTCAGAAATCTTTGCGACGGGGTCGAGAAAAAATTCAAAAAAGGCGGTTTCGCTGCGGGCTTTGTCAACGGCACCCTGCTCTTTTGCATCGGTGCAATGGCGATAATCGGCTCGATAAACGACGGCCTGACGGGCGACAGCTCCGTGCTCTTTGTCAAGAGCACAATAGACTTTGTCTCCGCAATAATTTTCGGCGCGACGCTCGGCTTCGGCGTGATATTTGCATTCATACCGCTGCTCATCTATCAGGGCGGCATCACGCTGCTTGCGGGCTCGCTCAGCGGGCTGCTGCAAGGCGAGGTGCTCGGGCAGATATGCTATATCGGCTACGCAATAATCATGGCGATAGGGCTGAACTGCATATTGCGCGATAAATTCAAGACTCTCAATATGCTGCCTGCCGTATTCATGCCGATAGCCTATCATTATCTGATGATACTTTTTAATTACATTAAAGGATTATTCTGAGAGGGAACGAGATGAAAAAGGCGATAAAGATAATAATAACCGTGCTGCTCATTCTCGCGGTGCTCGGCGCCGCCGCGGTTTTCGGGGCGAACGCCTATGTCAAAGCGAGCGCAAAGGAATATATCCTTGACCCGTCAAATGCGGGCGAGGGCTATGACTGCATACTCGTGCTCGGCTGCGGAGTCTATGACGATAACCCGAGCCATATGCTCGAGGACAGGCTCCTGCGGGGTGTGGAGCTTTATAAAAACGGTGCGAGCGGCAAGCTGCTCATGAGCGGCGACCACGGCAGGAAGGGCTACGACGAGGTGAACGTGATGAAGAGCTTCGCCGTCGAGCGGGGAGTGCCCTCCGAGGATGTATTCATGGATCATGCGGGCTTCTCGACCTATGAGAGTATGTACCGCGCGAGAGATATCTTCAAGGCGAAGAAGATCCTCATCGTCACACAGGAATACCACCTCTACCGCGCCGTCTATGACGCCCGCGCGCTTGGACTTGATGCTTACGGCGTTGTTTCGATGCCGCGCACCTATGCGGGGCAGACCTACCGCGATATCCGTGAGATCCTTGCTCGTGACAAGGACTTTGTATGGTCGATATTTAAGCCAAAGCCGACCTATCTCGGCGAAGCGATACCCGTCCAGGGCAACGGCGATATAACAAACGATAAATGAAAAAAGCATCCGCATGGCTCAAAGTCATACGGATGCTTGATTTTTTATTGAACTCAGTCCAGATCCTTGAGGGTCGGCAGGTTCCATTTGAATACCGTCGCAGAGAGGCGGATAACGATTATCGACCCTGCGCCTGCGAGGATCGCAAGCCCCTGCGGGCAGGTGTTGTGCTCGACGAGGAGCTGATATATAAGCGCGCCGATGCCCGCCGCGAGCGCATAGACCTTTTTGCGGAGAATGGTGGGCACGCCGCCCGCCATCATGTCACGCATCACTCCGCCGCCGACGCCCGTCATCATGCCGACGAAGATCGAGAGGAACGAATTCTCGCCGAAGCCGCAGGCGGCCGCGCTGTTGATGCCCGCCACGGTGAATACGGCGAGACCTATCGCGTCAAAGACGTTGATTATCTGAGAATAGACGTTGAAGTGCAGCTTTATCCGCTTGCCGAAGAAATAAGCTATAATGAATACCGCAAGCGAGGTGGCTATGGCTGTCACGGTGTAGACCGGATGCCTGAACGCCGCGGGCGGGAGATAGCCGAGCAGAATATCCCTGACCATTCCGCCGCCGACTGCCGTCACCGTGCCGAGCACCACCGCGCCGAAGATATCGAGTTTTTTCTCGATAGCCGTGATAACTCCCGTTATCGCAAATGCGACGGTGCCTATTATCTCAAATATAAAAAACACTTTGTCTATGCTCATATGTACCTCTTGAGATCAAACTTTTTTCTTTTTTCTCAGTTCTGCAAAGAAATCGGTCAGCAGCGCGGAGCATTCCTCCGCCATGAAGCCCGACACAAGCTCGGGCTTGTGGTTATAGGGCAATTCAAAAAGGTTTGTCACCGACCCGCAGGAGCCCGCCTTGGGGTCGGAGGCGCCGTAGACCACTCGGCGCAGCCTTGAATTGATTATCGCCCCGGCGCACATCGGGCAGGGCTCAAGCGTCACAAACAGCTCGCATTCCCACAGCCTCCAGCCGCCGAGCTTTTTGCAGGCGAGGTCGATAGCCTCTATCTCGGCGTGGGCGAGGGCGTTTTTGCCCGTTTCGCGCCTGTTGCGGCCGACGGAGACGACTTCTCCGTTCCTTGATATCACAGCCCCCACCGGGACTTCAAGCTCGGCTGCCGCAAGCCGAGCCTGCCCGATAGCGAGGAGCATAAGCTCTCTGTCATTCATTTTGTGGGGAAGATGAGCTTATCTGCGTGCCAGATATTCTCGGCGTATTCGTTTATCGCTCTGTCAGCGGCAAAGCGGCCCGCGCCCGAGATATTCATCAGCGACATCTTATCCCACCTTGCGGTGTCGTGCCATATCTCCTCGGCGCGCTTCTGCATCCTGCGGTAATCCGCAAAGTCCGCAAGCACCATATAGGGGTCGTGATAGACTATCGTGCCGCCTATCTCGCCGAAGGTCTTGCCGCCGATGCCCTTGTTGATGAATTCGATTATCTCGTGTATCTCGGCGTTGTTGTTGTAGTAATTCTGCGGGACATAGCCGCTGCGCTTGAGGTCGTTGACCTCGGGGGTCGTCATGCCGAAGATGAGGATATTATCCTTGCCCACGGCGTCGTGTATCTCGACGTTTGCGCCGTCCATCGTGCCGAGGGTTATTGCGCCGTTGAGCATGAGCTTCATGTTGCCCGTGCCGCTTGCCTCGGTGCCCGCAAGGGATATCTGCTCGCTGATATCGGCGGCGGGCATGAGAGCCTCCGCCATGGTGACGTTATAATCCTCCATGTAAACGACCTTCATCAGATCCTTTACGTCGGGGTCATTGTCAATGAGCTTTGAAAGGGCACAGATGAATTCGATTATCTTTTTTGCCATAAAATAGCCGGAGGCAGCCTTTGCGCCGAAGATATAGGTGTGCGGGGTGTAATTGCCGTTAGGATTTGCCTTTATCTCAAGATATTTTGCAAGGATGTTGAAGGCGTTGAGGTGCTGGCGCTTATACTCGTGCAGCCTCTTTACCTGAACGTCAAATATCGAGGTCGGGTCGAGCGTTATGCCCGTCCTGCTCTTGGCGAGGGCGGCGAAATCCTCCTTGTTGGCTGTCTTTATCTTACGCAGGTCTGAGAGAACGGCTGCGTCGTCCTTGTATTTTCTGAGCTTGAGCAGCTCGTCGCCGTCGTAAACGAAGCCGTCGCCGATAAGCGAGGTGATATATGACGACAGGCGGGGGTTCGCCTGGCAGAGCCAGCGGCGGTGAGCAATGCCGTTGGTGACGTTGGTGAATTTATCCGGCTCAAGGGTATAGAAATCCTTGAATACGCTGTTCTTGAGTATCTCACTGTGGAGGGCGGATACGCCGTTGACCTTGTGGCAGACCGCCACGCAGAGGTTGGCCATCCTGACGACGCCGTTTGAGATTATCGCCATGCGCTCGACCTTGGCGGAGTCGCCGGTCAGCTCCCAGATCTTGCTTCTGAAGCGCTTGTCTATCTCTTTGACTATCTGATATATTCTCGGCAGCAGGCGGCTGAAGAGCTCCTCGCTCCAGCATTCAAGAGCCTCTGCCATGACGGTGTGGTTGGTGTAGGCGCAGACCTGCTCGACCACCGAGTAGGCGTCATCCCAGCCGTAGCCGCATTCGTCGAGCAAAATCCTCATCAGCTCGGGGATTGCAAGGGTGGGGTGAGTGTCGTTGATGTGGATAGCGTTTTTCTCGGCGAAATTCTCAAGGGTGGTGTAATCCCTGAGGTGCCTTGCGACGATATCCTGTATCGAGGCGGAGACGAGGAAATACTGCTGGCGCAGCCTGAGGCTCTTGCCCTCGGGGTGATTGTCGGCGGGGTAGAGCACCTTGCTGATGACCTCCGCCATAGCCTTCTCCTCCATGGCTCTCATGTAATCGCCCTGGTTGAACATTGCCATGTCGATGCCGTCGACCTTCGCCGACCACAGACGCAGCACTGCAACGCCTCTGCCGTCCTTGCCGGGCACCATCATATCATAGGGGACTGCCTTGACGGTCTTGCAGCCGACAAGCTCGACCTGGTGGAAGTCGTTATCCCAGCTGTCCTCGACCTTGCCCTCGAACTTGACCTCAACGGTCTTATCCTCTCTGGGCACGAGCCATACTTCGCCGCCGGGGAGCCAGAAATCGGGCATCTCCGTCTGCCAGCCGTCGATTATCTTCTGCTTGAAAATGCCGTATTCATAGAGTATCGAGTAGCCCATGCCTCTGTAGCCCTGATTTGCCAGGGCGTCAAGGTAGCAGGCGGCAAGCCTGCCCAGACCGCCGTTGCCGAGACCCGCATCCGGCTCGCAGTCATAGAGCTTGTCGAGCTTCACGCCGAAGCCGTCAAGGACCTTCCTTGCGGTCTCGGTCATGTTGAGATTGTAGAGAGTGTTTTTGAGGCTTCTGCCCATGAGGAACTCCATGCAGAGGTAATAAACCTTCTTCTGCCCCGCTTCCTTCGACTCCGCGTTGAAATCCCTGCGGATGTCCCTGACCATATCTCTCGAGATTATCGAGAGCACACGGTAGAACTGGTCGTTGGTCGCGTCCTCCGGCTCAACGCCGAAAAGATGCGAGAGCTTGGCTCGGATAAGCTCCTCGAGCGCCTTCTTTGTGATGTTTTTATTCATACTATCCTCCGTAAAGAAACTGTAAGCCAAATTACTTACCTTATAAGTTTACACCAAAAAAGTCAATATTACAACAGAATTTTTACATTTGGTTAATTAAAAATACTTGTATGAAGCCGCCTTTTGAGTTAAAATAAGTAAAAGTAGCAGTTTAATTCCGGAAAGGTGATATAAATTGAACGAGCAATACTATTTTTCCCCCGAAAGATACCTGCGCGACGAGCGTGACAGGAAGCAGATAAAGGTCATAGGAAGAGTGGCGGGTCTGTGTGTTATCGCATATGTCGTTTTGCAGAATCTGCTGACTCTGCCGCTGGTGTTTGAGCCGCTGAGCAGCATATACAATTCCAGCCCCGTTTTTCAGGACGCGGTCACTATACTGCTCTCGGTATTCGGGCTGATGCTGCCCTTCGCGATAGGCGGTTTTTATCTGCGCCGCAGGACTAATGTGAATGTCTTTGCCTTCGACAGACCCGTGAGCGTCAAGCTGATGGTCTTTGCCGTATTCTTCGGCTTTTTTGTCTGCCTCGCGGGCAACTATGCTTCGAGCATCTTTGTTTCGGCCATGGACGGCATCGGCTTTAAGCTCTCCTCGCCCGACTACGAGGTGACGGACGATGTCTTCGGCAGGATAGTCTACTTTATCATGGTTGCCGTCGTGCCTCCTCTGACCGAGGAGCTGGCGATAAGGGGCGTTATAATGCAGCCGCTCCGCCGCTACGGCGACCGCTTTGCGATAGTTGCGTCCGCCGTACTCTTTGCGGTGCTCCACGGCAATCTCATTCAGGCACCGTTCGCGTTCATAGCGGGTCTCGGCATCGGCTATGCCGTCTGCATCACGGGCAGCCTCTGGACGGGCGTGCTCATCCACTTCTGCAATAATGCTTATTCCGTGCTGATTGAATTCATGGCGAGGGATATCACCGACACGGCGCTGCTCGGCAAGGCATATAACATAGTGCTGATAGCGCTCTACGCCGTGAGCATAATAGGCTCGGTCATCTTTGTGATGGTCAAGGCGCCGAGGAAGCTCACGCCGCCCGCGACCACCCTCTCAAGGCGGCAGAGATACGGCGCGTTCGTGCTGAATATACCGATGCTTATCGCTATCGGCATTATGATATATATTACCTCGCGTTATGTGAGATTTGTGGGTTGATCGAATGAGTATTAAGAAAAACGACCGTGTGAAGCTCCGCATAGACAGCTGCTCGGCGAACGGCAGCGGAGTCGGCAGATATGAGGGCATGGCGATATTTGTGCCCTCCACCGCGCCCGGCGACGAAATAACGGCGCATATCCTAAAGGTAAAAAAGACCTATGCTTTCGCCAAGGTGGAGAGCGTGGATAAGCCGTCGCCCGACAGGATCGAGCCGGAGTGCCCCGTGTATCTGCGATGCGGAGGCTGTGCGTTCTCGCACATGGATTACGCCGCCGAGGCAAAGATAAAGGCGGAGCATGTTGCGGAGTGCTTCCGCCGTATAGGCGGCGTCGAGCCGGAATTCGAGCCGATAATCGCCGCCGAGAGCGACAAACGCTACCGCAACAAGGCGCAGTACCCCGTTTCAATGCAGGACGGCGAATTGAAGATAGGCTTTTTCTCGCCGCACAGCCACAGAGTGGTGCATTGCCCGGACTGCCTGCTTCAGCCGACGGAATTTGCGGATATCCTCGGCGTATTCACCGATTATATAAAGCAGTTCAACGTGCCCGTCTACGACGAGACGTCCCATAAGGGACTGCTGCGGCACATCTATCTCCGCAAAGGGGAGAAGAGCGGCGAGATAATGGCGTGCGCCGTGATAAACGGCAGGAGCCTGCCCGCCGAGGACAAGCTCGTCCAAATGCTGACAAGCCGAAATCAAAACATAAAAAGCATAATCATAAACAGCAACACTAAGGATACAAACGTCATTCTCGGCGGCGAATGCCGCACCCTTTGGGGCAGCGACTGCATCACGGATATCCTCTGCTCGCTGAGATTCAGGATATCCCCGCTGTCGTTTTATCAGGTCAATCGCACTCAGGCGGAGCGGCTGTATAATAAGGCGGCGGAGTACGCCTCGCTGACGGGGAACGAAACGGTGCTCGACCTCTATTGCGGGGCGGGCACGATAGGGCTTTCCATGGCGTCAAAGGCAAAGAAGCTGATAGGCGTCGAGATAGTGCCCGAGGCGATAGGGGACGCCAAAGCGAACGCCCGCCTGAACGGCATAGAGAATGCGGAATTCATCTGCGGCGACGCTGCCGCGGCGGCTCAGATACTAAGGTCAAAGGGTGTGAAGCCCGATGTGATAGTGCTCGACCCGCCGAGAAAGGGCTGCTCGCCCGATATGCTCGAGACCGCCGCAGCAATGCAGCCCGAGCGCATAGTCTATGTCTCCTGCGACCCCGCTACCCTCGCCCGTGACTGCGGCGCCTTCGCCTCCCTCGGCTATTCCGCCGTGAAAGCTACCCCCGTCGATATGTTCCCCCGCACAGGCCATGTCGAGACGGTGGTATTGATGACGAGAAAAGATGCCGGAAACGGCTGAAATGTACTGAAATAAAGGGATTCCGAGATTTGCCCCCAAAAACCGGCGGCTCGGGATCCCTTTCAGACTTTTTTATCATCTAACCTGCACACTGAAAAAGCTAAAGTGCGAGGCTACGGGTTAGATATTTGCGTGGCGAGGCTACAGGTTAGATATTTTCTGAAATAGTAACAGGTCAGAATTCAAAAAACTGCTACAAAAAAGCAATGGGTGTTATTGAAACGACGCTTAAAGTATGGTATAATGCTATAAAGACGCTATAGGAACATTAGTCGCATGAGTAACAATTAGTAAGAGGCATAAAAATGGATAAGGAGATGTCGACTTCTGCTAATAATCCCAGCATCGTCATTCTTGAAATGACTGCCGGCGAAAGCAGCTTTGAATTCGCAAATAATATAGAAACAGCATTGTCAAGTGCTGAAGCTGAACTGTTTGAAATTGAGACCAGAATTGCCGAAACGGAGGATACGCTGAAATCACTGACACCGGAATGTGATAAGGTTGATTATATCCTGTCGGCTGCGAGCGGTGCGCTTTGTGGAATCGTGGATATCTTCCTTGTAGGTAAACCGGGAGAGTCCCCCATAGGGGATTTGACAGATAAATGGTTTGCTGAAAGGACAAAGTCCTTCGCAAAATTGTGCAAATGGGACAGCACTAAGGATGATTCTCTAAAATCTGCAATAAAACATCTGGAGAAGCAATTCAAAATACCCTACGATCAAAGTGTCGGAGGCAGTATTTTTCATGAGTTGATAAATCTGACCCCTGACAATCATCATTTCAAATCGTTAGGTCATAATCCGACGATTCTCGGCCTGTTCTTTTCCATTCTCAATCAGTTTACGAACACGTCAAGTTTTGTCTCTGAAGGTGAATTGATTACCCTTAATAATTCGGACGAAAAATTTGAGCTTGAGGGGCATAATGTTCCAAGCAAACTGTTTTGTGGATTTGTCAACTGGTTAGGGCATTTGGTTTCCGATGTTTCCGGGGCATCCAGCAGCAAAGGCCGCGGCATGGGCATTCCTTCTCCGATATGGAGCTGGACAAACGATGTTATTGCAATAAAAAGGAAAATTGGTATTCCTGCGTCTGAGTTTGACAAAACGACTAACGAATTGGCACTGCAGATTTTCAAGGAAGGCTACGACACCAGATTCCAGACCGCCCAGACCATCCCGGTCTTTATAAACGAGATGATTGTAAGGGTGTTCTATTGTGTCAGGAGGACAATACGGTATTTTGCTGTAACGCCAAAAGACGACCGCTCTTTCAAAACGATGTGGAAAGCGTGTGAACCTTTCTCGAATGCTACTGTGAAAAGAATGCTGACAGTGGCGCACGGAACTTTCTGTTTGGTAGATATCGGTGATGCAACGATTCGCGGTTTTGCGACCGGCGGCGGTTATTTCAATGCTGCGGAGTTTTTCATGCGGCTTAACATTGTCGGCGTTGGACGGTTCACCATTTCCCTGTATGGGGAGGTCAAACGTGGTGTCAAGAAATCTGACGCGAAAGAAAATGTATACTTCTTCAAACGGGAGAAGTTGATTGTTGAAAACTATATCGAAGGGCTACGCTGTTTGTCAGAGGTTTATGATGATAGGCTCTTGCTGACATTCATAGATGACCTCAAGAGCAGTGATGCTTATATACAGGCTTTTGAAAAGTCTGCTTTGCTTGCGGCAAAACGAAATGTACCTGAAAAGGATATACTGAGGACAAAATCCGACATAGATAATTATTTTTGCAGAGGAACTGAAAATGGCTAAAAAGAAATCGAAACTGAAAGTAGCCCAGGAAGAAGCCCAGGCTGCGGTCAATAAAACAAACGAAAAAATAGAAGAACTCGGTGGTATAACCGCAACCCTCTATTCTGAACTGAGCAATATCCAAGAGGCATTTGACGCAATCCGCAATGTACCGAGCGAGAAAAAACTTCAGTATGAAGAACTGAAGCAGATCCGCCTGCATTGGAAGCAACAAGCCGAGAAAATCGAAAAGGATTATAAAGGTGCTGCAGTTAAAAATGCCGGCGCTGGGGCGGCTGGTGCAGGTGTAGGTGTGGCTGTTGTAACTATGGGACCGACGGTAGCAATGGGTGTTGCCACAACCTTCGGTGTTGCTTCAACAGGTACGGCAATTTCGACATTAAGCGGTGCTGCTGCAACTAATGCAGCTTTGGCCTGGCTCGGCGGTGGTGCTCTTGCTGCCGGCGGAGGTGGGATGGCCGCAGGTGAGGCATTTTTAGCTTTAGCCGGTCCAATCGGATTGGCTATTGCCGGAGTGGCGCTTTTAACAAGTGGTATTCTTATGTGGAAGAGCCTAAGCGATAAAAAACATATTGAAGATGTTTTCACGCTTATAAGCAAGCGTGATGTCACGTCATACGATTTAGCCATCGTAGAGCTGAATGAGCGTATTGCCCGCATTGATGATGAAAGTGGCAAGCTACACGATGCAAACGATGATATCCGTTCGTTCGGTCTCGACTATAATGCGATGTCAGAGGCGCAGCAATATGCACTTGGATCGTATGTTAACCTTATGTCCTCTTCGACGCAGTTATTAGTAAATCCTATTCTTGGACTGTTGCCGAAATACACGGAAGAAGACTTCGATGAATTCGCTTCAAAGGAAACGGATGAGAATACGGCAAAGTGGTATTCTGATTACAGGTTTCTGATTGTATCTTTGGCAAATTTCCTTTATAAAATCGAGTTAAATGAGAGAGATAAAAAGCTCCTTTGGAAGTCCCTCAGAAAAAACAAGAAAATGCTGAAGTCCCTGGGAGTATCAAAAAAGGAATTTGGTGTAGAAATCATCGCTGCGGTTATTGAAGCGCTAAACTATAAATACACACTGGGTGTGGCTTAATTTTACATCAAATCTGACCACTCGACCGTTTAAGAGAGCGGGAACTGCTCTACGAGGGAGGACGAGCAATCAGCGTAAATAGACACCGTTTTATTCACGCCATTGTCCCAAGGCACGTCGAGACGGTGGTATTGTTAACTCGATAAAAACAATATAAAACGACCCGCTCCTTTGCTGTGATTTACATGGCGAAGGGGCGGGTTTAGTATATCGAATCAATATTCCGAGCTATCGTATTTGCCGCCGACGGTGGGGTAATATTCGATGCGGGAGGTTTGGCCGTCTGTGAAGCAGATGCGGGTGCAGTCGCCGGCGAAGAAGGTATTCTCCGCGCCGTAGCAGCCACAGATGAGGCGGTAATTATCGTAGTGGCGGCTCTCGGCGATATATCTGCACTGCGGGATCAGGATAGTCTCAGCCTTGACAAAATTGTAGATATCCTCGACCCTGTTTATGCAGTGGTGCGCCGCCTGGAGATAGGTGCATTCAAGCCCCACGCCGCCGAAGCGCTCGCGGAATATCTCGCCGACGGTGTCAATGGCGTCCGCAAGGAAGAGTATCGACTGACCCTCGAACTCGATTTTAAGTATCGTCGAGGTCTCGTTCACGCCGTCGTAATACATACCCTCGGCAAGGTGTCTCGGCAGGATATCCTCGTGGGTGACAAGCACTTCAACGGCCGCGTTGCCGAGTGTGAAGCGCTGACCCGTGTGGAGCTTCAGGAATTTGACATTCGGATATGCTTTGCTTATCCTGCTCCTCATGCGGGCGGTGCAGGGGTCGCTGTGCGGCTGAAGCCTCGCCGACGGCAGGTTGAACATCACCCGCTTCAGCTCCAGCTCGTCCGAACGGAAGCGAATGAGCTTTGAGAAAAAGTCCATGTGGTCGTTATGGTCGTGGGTGCAGTACCATGCGGCTATCGTTATCCTGCCGCCCTTCGGCGTGCCGGTCAGGGCATGGATGCGCTCCATGAATTCATTGACCGCCTCCTCGGTGCTCTGCTCGTATTCGCCGCCGTCAACGATGATAAGCTCGTTGTTCCGCAGCCGTAATACATACATCATGCCGCAGTCGCAGGTTGTGCCGTGGATCATATCAGAATAGTAGAGGCTGAACTGCATCAGCGCCGTGTCGCCGAGCGTGTTTTCGCCGCCGCCCGAGAATTCGACGACGGTGCAGGTGCGCCCCTCCGAGATTATCCTTGCCGTGCGCTCGGCATAGATATAATAAGTATAGACGAGCCTGCCGCCTCTTTCATATTGGCGGTAAAGCCCGGCGGAATTCCCGCGGTCATAGACGGCGGTGAAGCCCTCCGACTCGAGCTTTCGGCAGTAGGCGATGAACTCATCCTCGGAAGTGTCCCGCACTATCTGCATATATGCGTCCTCGGACGTAGCGGAGTCGGTGTCGTCCGCAAGCGCGCCGCCGCAATTGAATATTTCATCTATGGGTGAGCCGCCCTCATAGGCGGGCAGACCCGCAAAGCCGAATTTCGATCCCATATCTTTCCCCTTATCCTGCGCTTATTTTACGCCGACAACGGCGTTGAAGCCGAGCTTGAATTTGAAGCCTTTCTCGGGCTTCTCGATGCTTTCGCTTGATGCGGCGACGTAGCGCCTGCCGAACTGCACCTTCAGCTCGGCGGCAAGCTCCGTATTCTCGGTGAGCTGGGGCGTTGCCGCAGCGCCCGCAAGATTTGAAGCTATCTCTTCATAGCCGTCGGCGGCTATATCGGCGCCGCCCGCAACTCCGTAGTAGAGCGCGGATGCGCCGCTGCCCTTGAAATCGCCGATGAGCCATGAAACGCCGGCGTCGCTGAGAGCCGAGAGCGGGTATTCCGGGCTGACGTCGGTGCGTAATTTACACACGATGAACGGCACGCGCCTGCCGCCTCTTGCGCCGAGGGATTTGACGAGCGCGTCGGTCTCAAAGGTGGTGTGGAAGTGCGAATAGAGGCCGAAGGCGACGTTCTTGCCCTCGTATTTAGCGGGGTCGGGCAGGGTATCCGCTCCGTGGGCGGCCTGCATGATCACTATCTGCTCCGATCCGCTGTTTCTTATCGCCCTGAACGCCCTGTAATAGAATTTGTGCAGCGTGTCAAGGGAGCTCTCCCAATCGGCGACTCTGAGCAGCGGGCGGTTGAGCAGGTCGTAGCCCGCCACCGCAGGCTCGTCCTTGTAGTGGGCGGCGAGGCGTGACCAAAGGCGCACGGCGGCGTTCCTTGCCTCGAAGCCCTCCTTGCCCTGCTCAAAGAAGCGGCATGAATCCGCTTTGCCGCAGGAAATATCGTTGTTTTGGAAGCCGGGGGCGGAGTGAAGGTCGAATATCACATAAAGCCCCGCTTTGCGGCATTTGGCGACGATATGGTCGAGCCTATCAAGCTCTGGGTCGCCCTTGCAGCCGTCTTTTTTAAAGAGAAGCTCGCTCCTGAGCGGGATCCTGACGCAGTTCGCGCCGAGCTTCGATATATATTTCACATCTTTGTCGGAGACAAGCCCCTCGCCGTAGTGCTCAAAGAGCTTCCTTGCGCCGTAGCTGCCGAAGCGGTCGCCGAGAAGCGAAAAAATCTCGCTCGAGCCTGCGTTCAGCACCTCGCCGTCCCGAAGCAGCTCGGGCAGCGCGTCCGCAAGGTTTATCCCTCGCAGGAACACCTGCTTGCCCGCCGCGGTAACAAAGCCGTCGCCCTGAGCAGTGAGCCTGTCACGCTCCTCGAGCGGCCTTGAGAATGTCTTAACAATGCCGTAGACGGTCGGTATCACCGCCGCCGCTGCGCCTGCCGCGCAGCCCGCCGCCATGATCTTTGCGCTGTCGGTCATTCTTGCACGCCTCCCTTATCCGAATGAGCCGCCGAGTTGTGACTGCGGCGCTCTTTGATAAATTTATATAATTCCATTAAGATATAAAGTGCGATTATCCCCGCCGCCGCGCCGAGGCTGTCGACAAGCACGTCAAAGGCTCGGCAGGCTCTGCCCTCTACAAGGAGCTGGTGTATCTCGTCGCTGACCGCGTATGCGGCGGTCAAGATGAAGGTGAGATAGGGCCTCGTCCTGCCGCAGGTGCGGTAGAGGGCGTTGAATATCAGCACTGCAAGCCCCGTGAATTCGAGGAAATGGGCGCATTTGCGTATGATGAATATGCCCCATTTCAGCCCGAAAAGATTCTTCACCTCGTCGCTGAGCATTGCGGAGTCATCCGCATTCTGTGAGGAGAGATAAAATATCACGCCCATGCAAATTGCGACCAGCGCCCATGAAACGGCGATGAGCGCATTCCTTTTTTTCATCAGTCATACCTCTTTGCGTAAATAAAGCATACGGTGCTCTCCGAGCCGTTCATATATATCCCGTCGACGTCCTTTGAGGTGACGAAGCGACTTGAGCGCTCGTAGAGGGGGTAGCACACGGCGTTGCCGAGCAGATAATTTTCCGCCGTCAGGCAGCCGCTGAGCAGCTCGCCGTCCGTGTCAACGTCCATGAGCCTTTTGATTATATCGGAGTATTCGTTGCCGGAGAAAGCGAAGATGCCGCCGTCCGAGAACGAAGCGAGGAAATCCACCGCGCTCTCATACGGCGAGTCGATGCCCGTGAGGGCTACCTGATAGTTGCCGGCGGCGATCGCGGCGCTTATTTCGTCCGCCGTCGCCGTCACGACCGTCACGCCGAGGCCGATGCCCATTATCTGCTGCCATATCTGGAGCTGTCGTCGCACCTGCTCCTCGACCCATGCGGGGCAAAGGACGGTGAAGGTCAGTTTATCCGTGCCGAGCTGAGAAAGGGCGCTTTTCCAATGTGTCGCAGCGGCGGCAGCGTCATACTGAATTGAGGGGGTCTGACTGCCGACAGATTCACGGTAGTTGACTCCGCCCACCGAGCAGCTTCTCGGCACCAATCCGCTCTGGGGGGCTATATTGCTGCCCTTTGAGCTGAAAAGATTGTGGTCTATCGAGCTGCAAAGAGCGAGCCGCAGCTCCTTGTTGCCCATGAGGGCGTTCGCACAGTTGAATATGAAGCCGAATGATGAATTCACGCTCTCGCTGACCGTCACGGTGTTCTCGGGCTGGGGTGCGTCGGGCGACAGGAACGCCGCGCCGAGAGAGCCCGCCGTGAGCTTCTTTGATATCGACTCAACGCTCGGGTCAAACGAAAAGATGACCGACGAGGGCTTTGCCTTGGACGCGCCCGAGTAGAATTTGTTGGCTTTTATCGTCATGGAAGTCTCGGGGTCCCATGCGCTGACATAAAACGGGCCGTTGCACAGCATATACTTGTTGCCGAGGCCGTAGCGCCCGCCCATTGCGTTGAAGAAATCCTCGTTGCAGGGCATGAATTCACACTCCGTCAGTCTCTCGAGGAAGTCGGGGCAGGGGGCCGCAAGACGGAAAACAAGTGTGTAATCGCCCTGAGCCGTCACGCCGAGGCTCTCCGCACCGAGCTTGCCCGAGTATATCTCCTGGGCGTTCTCAATGGCGAAAAGGCGGTGTGCGTGGCTCGAATTCGTCTCGGGCATAACGGTCCTGCGGCAGGCGAAAACAAAGTCGTTCGCCGTTATTTTTTCGGCGGAGAATCTCTTATAGAATTCCTCGCCGTACTCGGTCTTTAGGATTATCGGGCAGTACCATTCCGTGCCCTCCTTGAGCTTGAAGGTGTAGGTCAGCCCGTCGGCGGAGATATCCCAGCTCTCCGCAATGCCGGGGATGACCTCGCCGCTTGAATTCAGGCGCACGAGCCCCTCAAAAATATTGTTGATGACCGCCTGCGCTCCCACCTCGGCGGCGTACTGCGGGTCGAGGGTCGAGGGCGAGGCGCTCAGGGGGTATGATACGGATTTGCCCGCGCCCCTCTCGGAGCAGGAGGCAAGTGTTAAGAGCATCGCGACTATTATCAATACAGAAAGAAAACGCTTCATTTGTTTTCCTCCATCCATTTTGCAAGCTGGTCGGCAAGGGCGTTGCCCGCGGGCTTCTGCTTCGCCTGCTGCTGCATATATTTCGCCACATCCCGTTTGCCCGCGCCTGAGCTTTCCTTGCGCTTCTCGAAGTCCGAGAGCTTCTCGCGGTAGCCGCAGACGCAGAAGAATGCTTTTTTATCGCCTTCGCCGCGCATTTCGAGCTTCTTGTGGCACTCGGGGCAGCGGGCGTTGGTTATCACGGATATGCTCTTGCGGTAGCCGCAGTCTCTATCCTGGCAGACGAGCATTTTGCCTTTCTTGCCGTTCACCTCGAGCAGGTATTTGCCGCATTGCGGGCACGGCTCGCGGGTCATGTTGTCGTGCTTATACTCCGCCGTGCTGCTCTTGACCGCCTGCACGAGCGAGGAGGCGTAGCCCCGCATTTCTTCGATGAATTTCCTGTCGTTCGCCTTGCCCTCGGCTATCAGCGAGAGCTGCTGCTCCCACTTCGCCGTCAGCTCGGCGGATTTGAGGTCGGGCGGCACTATGCCGATGAGCTGCCTGCCCTTGGAGGTGGGGAATATCTCCCTGCCTCGGCGCTCTATATAGAATGAATTGAACAGCTTCTCGATGATATCCGCTCTGGTCGCGGGCGTGCCGAGGCCGCCTGCCGTCTTGAGGGCGTCGCGCAGTCTGCCGTCCTCGACCTGCGAGGCGGGGTTCTCCATAGCGGTCAGGAGCGTTGCTTCGGTGTATCTTGCGGGCGGCGAGGTCTTGCCGGCGCAGACCCTGACCTCTTTGACCGCTGCGGCAGCTCCCTGAGAGAGAGCGGGCAGCCGCTGGGCGGCGAGATCGGGCTCGGAGTCGTCATCGTCGTCGGCGAGCGAGGAGTCATAAAGCGCCTTCCAGCCCGCTGACTTGATTGACTGCCCCTTGGTGTAGAAATTATACTTGCCGACGGTTATTTTCACCTGCACCTCATCATATTCGAACGGAGCGCTGAGCACGGCGATGAAGCGGCGCACCACAAGGTCGTAGATATGCCTCTCCTCACGGCTGAGCTTGTTGAGGTCAACATATTGCTCGGTCGGGATTATGGCATGGTGGTCGGTGACCTTTGCGTCGTTGACGATATACTTCGTCTGTAGCGGCTTTGAGTGCAGCACGGCGCTTGCGGCGTCCTTATATGGGCCTATTGCTATCGCGCGCAGCCTCTCCGGGAGGGTGGCGGCGACATCCTTTGTGATATATCTTGAATCCGTCCTCGGATAGGTCAGCAGCTTGTGAGTCTCATAAAGACTCTGCATGAGCGAGAGGGTCTGCTTCGCGGAGTAGCCGTATTTTTTGTTCGCATCCCTTTGCAGCTCGGTTAGGTCGTAGGCGGCGGGCGGAGCCTTGAAGCGATAAACCTTTTTGACCTCGGAGAGCACACCGCGCTTGCCCCTGACGGAGTCGGCGACCTCCTTGGCGGCAGCGGCGTCGGCGAACCTCGCCTGACCCTTGCCGTCTTTATAAAGAGCGGTGTATTCGCCGAAATCCGCCTTGACGGTGAAGTAATCCTTCGGTCTGAAGCGCAGGATATCCTCCTCGCGGCGCACTATCATGGCAAGGGTCGGGGTCTGCACTCTGCCGGCGGAGAGCTGGGCGTTGTGCTTGCAGGTCAGGGCGCGGGTGACGTTCAGCCCGACGAGCCAATCTGCCTCGGCTCTGCACTGAGCGCTGCGGTATAAATTATCGTATTGCGACGAGGGCTTGAGTGAGGCGAAGCCCTCCTTGATGGCTTTATCCGTCTGTGAGGATATCCAGAGCCGCCGCATCGGCTTGCGGCAGTTTGCCTTTTGGATTATCCACCTTGCGACAAGCTCGCCCTCGCGCCCCGCGTCGGTGGCGATGACTATATCGCTCACCTCGGCGCTCGAGAGCAGGGAGCTGACGGCCTTGAACTGCTTTGAGGTTTGGCCGATAACGACGAGCTTCATCCTGCCGGGCAGCATGGGAAGATCCTCCATGCGCCAGTTTTTGTATTTATCGTCGTATGCCTCGGGGTCGGCGAGGGTCACGAGATGACCCAGCGCCCAGGTAACTATATATTTTTCGCCGACGATGCAGCCGTTGCCGCTGCGCTTGCAGCCGAGCACACGGGCTATATCCTTCGCAACCGACGGCTTCTCGGTCAACACCAAAGTTTTAGCCAAGAGTGTCACTCCGTTCAATAGTTTATAGATATTTATATAATAGCAAAGTATATTTATTTTTATTTTCTTATATTGAACTATATTAAAATTTAACTTTATGACACATATTGTATTTTTGAGAAATTCGTGGTATGATTACAATATTAAGTGACCACTGATAAAATCAAGAATGGGGAGGGGTCGGATGTTTGCACGTATCAACAGCATGGGGCTTTTCGGCATTGACAGCTACATGGTCGGGGTCGAGGTGGATTTCGGTCAGGGGCTGCCGAGGGTCGATCTGGTCGGCTTGCCCGACGCCGCAGTCAATGAGGCGAAGAACAGAGTGCGCTCCGCGGTCAAAAACAGCGGCTTTTCGTTCCCGCAGAGCAGGCTGACGGTCAACCTCTCGCCCGCCGATATACGTAAAGAGGGACCGGTATATGACCTGCCCATTCTGATAGCCGTGCTGTGCGCCAGCGGTCAGCTCCGCTGCGAGCTGCGTGACTGCGCCTTCATCGGCGAACTGTCGCTCGACGGGCTTGTGCGCCACGTCAACGGAGCCCTGCCGATGGTGATAAGGGCGCAAAAAGAGGGGATAAAGAGCGTATTTGTGCCGAGGGATAACGCCCTCGAAAGCTCCGTTGTGGAGGGGATAGACGTATATGCCGTCGACTCCGTTGAGCAGGTGATAAAGCACCTGAACGGCGAGGAGCGCCTTGCGCCGATACGCTTTGACCCGCAGCGTGACGAGCAGCCGCAGCTGCCGCTGCCCGATTTCCGCGACGTCATGGGGCAGCAGGAGGCAAGATATGCCCTCGAGATAGCCGCCGCAGGCGGTCACAACATAATAATGGTCGGTCCGCCCGGCTCGGGCAAAAGTATGCTTGCAAAGCGCCTGCCCTCGATACTGCCCGACATGACCTTTGAGGAGAGCCTGCAGACCACGGAGCTTTATTCCGTGGCGGGCGCACTGCCCAAGGGCGTTTCGCTTATAAGACGGAGGCCCTTCCGCTCGCCGCACCACACTGTCTCGCCCGCAGGTCTCTCGGGCGGCGGCGCGATACCGAGACCGGGTGAAATATCGCTTGCCCACAACGGCGTGCTCTTTCTCGACGAATTGCCCGAATTCTCACGGGTCGCAATGGAGGTGCTGCGCCAGCCGATAGAGGACGGAAAGATCACCATTTCCCGCGCGAACGCCTCGCTGACCTACCCGTGCTCGGCGATGGTGGTTTGCGCCATGAATCCCTGCCCCTGCGGCTTCCACGGGCACCCGAAGCGCGAATGCACCTGCCCCGAGGGCGCCGCAAAGCGCTATCTTGCAAGGATATCTGGCCCGCTGCTCGACAGGATAGACATTCATATCGAGGTGCCGCCCGTTGATTTTGACAAGCTGTCGAGCCGTGTGCCGTCGGAGTGCTCGGCGGATATCAAAAAGCGCGTTAACGCCGCCCGCCGAATTCAGCAGGAGCGGTTAAAGGGCACGGGCGTTTCATGCAACGCCAAGATGGACGCCGCCCTCACAAAGCGCTTCTGCCGCCCGACCCCCGAGGCTCTCGCGCTGCTTGAGGAGGTCTTTGAGAAGCTCGATTTCTCTGCCAGAGCCTATGACAAGGTGCTCAGGGTCTCACGCACGATAGCCGACCTTGAGGGGTGCGAAAGCATTGAGGCGTCGCATATCGCCCAGGCGGTGCAGTACCGCAGCCTTGACCGCAAGCTGTGGCGCAAATAAACATTGAGTGAATAAAATGTAAATATTTTCAATTTTATTTGAAATCGGTCAAAAATAGTGTTAGAATAAATCCCACATGAGTTAACAAAGGAGGAAAACGGCTTGGATAACGAACGCACCAATGAATTTGAGCGTGAGCCGGAGGATACCGTGACCGCCGCCGAGCAGGAAACCGCCGCCGACGAGACAGTCGGGCAGCCCGAGACTGCCGAGGGCGAAGAAAAAACGGAAGCCGCACCCGAACCCGAGGCCGCAGAGGAATCTGAGAAAATATCCGAGGAGGAAGCCGAAGAAGCGACTGAAGAGCCGGACGTCAGCGAGCTTTGCCTCGCCTGCGGAGAGAGAAGAAGGGCAGAGGGCAGCGACTACTGCGCCGAGTGCGAGGAGCGTATGCGCTCGACCAAGATACCGCTGCTCGGCTGGGTGGCAGGCTTTGCCGCAGTTATAGCCGGCATCTTTGCAATGGGCCTTGCCTTCCTTATCAGCGCGCCTGCGCTCCAGGTCTATAAAGGTGACATGGAGGCCGCAAAGGGCAGCTGGTACCCCGCATATTCCGCCTACAGCCAGATCGACGACCTTGTTTCAAGCGTGAATGAAATTCTCAAGAGCGACAGCCCGTTTGTCCGCTCGGGCTACGGCGTTAAGCTCAAGATATTCAAGAGCATAGCTCATTCATATTCGCCGCTTGAGGCCGCCTACAGCGCCGAGAGCATATTCTCCACCTACAATGAGCACGCTCAGAAGAACGCCATGGTCAAGGAATGCACCAAGTTCCTCACCGATTATCAGAATACCTATGAAGCCGTTGCCGACGCAGTCGAGAAGATGCAGTCGGATGAAGCCACCGTTGAGGAGACCCTCGCCGCCTTTGACGAGGCAGCGACCGCTGACGGCGTGAATGCGGTATTCCTCAATTATCTGAAATATAATGTGGCTACCTATAAGGATATGCCCGACGCCGACAGGATCAAATTCCTTGAGGCTGCCGAGGCGGCTGACAGCGCCGAGAAGAGCGACTATTCGTGGCTCTATTCCCTCGATTACGCCCGCCTGCTTATGAATGTCGGTCAGAGCGACAAGGCGCTGACATATCTCGATAAGCAGCTCAAATATGATAAATCTTCGTTTAATGCAAACTCAATGAAGATGCGCCTCTATCTTGCCGAGGGCAAGACCGACGAGGCCGCCAGAGTTATGCAGGAGTATAAAGCCGCCTGTAAGGGAACGGACACCGCATATCAGCTCGAGATAAGCTATCTCCGCAGCGTCGGCGAGCTTGACAAGGCAAGAGAGCTTTGCACCGAGGCGCTTAAGGAATACGGCACCTCGCCCGAGATCTATCGCCAGTCCGCCCTTATCTATCTGATGAACGGCGACTATGACAACGCCTATGAGGACGCCTACGAGGCTGATTACGCTGCCTATCAGATATATCAGTATACCGGCGACAACAGCGCCTATACTCAGGAGCTGTCCAACACTATCTACCTTTGCTCTTGGCTCTGCAAGGAGAAGGGCAAGAAAGATACCGACAACGCCGCTTATATCGACGAGATACTTTCTTCGTTCTCAGAGTCCGAAATTTCGGACAGTGTTTTGCAGATAATCAAGGGTGATAAAACTCTTGAAGAAGTCCTTACGAAAGGGGAGTGCGATCTTATATGATGACAAAGCTCTATATTATCGGCAAGATCCTCACGTTCCCCGGCGCATATATCAAGGGCTTTTGGGAGCAGCTCACCTGCCGCATTCTCGGCCTGCCCGTCGAGGTGCCCGGCTATCTGAGGATAGACGAGGCTTGCGGCCATGTGGAGCACGCATTCGCAAAGAAGGGCTTCGCCTCTTATCTTATGGCGACAGGCCCGGGCTTTATGAATTTCATCACTGGCGTGCCGCTCTTTATCGCGGGCTTCCTTAACCTGCGCTACATGGGCATCACTCCCTACGATTCCGTGCCGCTCTTTATCCTCTATGTGCTTATGCTCTATGTGGGCGTTTCGCTGCTCTGCAATGTTTTCCCGCTCACGGAGGATATCCTGAACTTCTGGTATATCGCCTATGAAGAGAAGAATATGAATATCGTCGGCAGGATAATCTTCGCCATACCCGCAATTATCACAAGGGCGGGCGCATTCCTCGAGAAATACTCGATAACCGTTATTCTCTGGATAGCCTGGCTCGTCGTGATGTTTATCATCTGAGCCGCCGAATAGATATCGCACCCGCTTTGCAGCCGAGCCAAGCTGCGGAGCGGGTTTTTGTTGACTTTGAAGCGTATTATATTTCGTTCCTCTACGGAGGCAAGCCTTTCGGCGAATATGCGCCCGAGGTCAGAGCAGCTCTGGTTCTATCGCAAAAAATAACCGAATATGATTTACGGCGGCTCCCGTGTTCGGCGGAGCTGCCGTTTTTGATTGCAATAATGCCGCAATTCGCCGTAATTCAAGCGATTTTGCCGCAATTCGCTTGACAAGCGGAAAGTATCATTGTATAATTGTATACAATTATACAGATTGGAGGGATTCGGATGCTTGAGATATCAAAAAAGACAAATCTGCTTGAGCAAAAGATCTATAAATACGAGTTGCAGGATGTGGAGGAGCCGAATCTCTACAGGGATATTTATGATTACGACAGCGTGCCCAAGGTGGCGTTCAACCATCGCAGGGTGCCGATGAATATGCCCGAGGAGATAAGGATAACCGACACGTCGTTCAGGGACGGGCAGCAGTCGGTCGAGCCTTACACCGTGGAGCAGATAGTGGCGCTCTATAAGCTGCTCTCAAAGCTCGGCGGCCCTTACGGAATAATCAGCCAGACCGAGTTCTTTATCTACAGCAAAAAGGACCGCGAGGCGGTGGAGAAATGCCAGGCGCTCGGGCTGAAATTCCCCGAGATAACCACATGGATAAGGGCGAGCAAGGAGGATTTCAAGCTCGTCAAGGATCTCGGCATCCGTGAGACGGGCATTCTCGTCAGCTGCAGCGATTATCATATATTTAAGAAGATGAAGATGACCCGCTCGGAGTGCCTGAAGCACTATCTTGAGGTGGTCTCGCTCGCGTTTGAGGCGGGTCTCGTGCCCAGATGCCACTTTGAGGATATCACCCGCGCGGATTTCTACGGCTTCGTCGTGCCGTTTGTGAATGAGCTTACCGAGATGTCGAGGCAGGCGGGTATCCCCGTCAAGATAAGAGCCTGCGACACGATGGGCTACGGCGTGCCCTACCCCGGCGTAGCCCTGCCCCGCAGCGTTGCGGGCATCGTCTACGGCCTGAGGCACTATGCCGACGTGCCGAGCGATATGCTCGAGTGGCACGGTCACAATGACTTCTATAAGGCAGTCGTCAACGCCTCCACCGCGTGGATGTACGGCGCGGGGGCGGTCAACTGCTCATTGCTCGGCATCGGCGAGCGCACGGGCAACGTGCCGCTTGAGGCCATGGTGTTTGAATACGCCTCGCTCAGAGGCTCCTTCGACGGCATGGATCCCACCGTCATAACCGAGATAGCCGATTATTTCAGGAACGAGATAGGCTATAACATCCCAGAAATGACCCCGTTCGTCGGCAGGAATTTCAACACCACCCGCGCGGGCATTCACGCCGACGGACTGCTCAAGGACGAGGAGATATATAATATTTTCAACACCAAGAAGCTGCTCAACCGCCCCGCAGGCGTGGCCGTCAGCAAAACCTCGGGGCTTGCGGGCATAGCCTATTGGATAAACGAGAATTACGGCCTTGAGGGCGTCGACGCCCTCGATAAGCGCGACCCGCTTGTGGCGGAGCTTAAGGAGTGGGTGGACGGTGAATACGCCGGCGGCAGAGTCTCCGCCCTGTCAAATCACGAGCTTGAAGCGAAGTTAGCCGAGCTTTCGGGCGGCCGCTTCGTGCGTAAATGAGGTGCGGTATGGAGAGAAGAAGCAATTCGATAGCCGATCAGATATTTGAGATACTTGAACGCGATATTCTGAGCGAGAAATTCCCGAGGGGCGAGGTCTTGACCGAGAACAGGCTCTCCGAGCTGCTGGAGGTCAGCCGTACCCCCGTGCGCGAGGCTCTTCGCAGGCTCGAGCAGGAGCATCTTATCGAGATGACCACCAAAGGAGCGTTTGTTATCGGCATATCAAAGGAGGATATCGTTACTATCTATGAAATGCGCCTGCGCCTTGAGGGAATGGCGGCGTCAGCGGCGGCTGAAAACGCCTCGCCCTCGGATATAGCAGAGCTGCGCGAGATACTTGATATGCAGGAATTCTACACCGCCAAGGGCGACGCCGACAATATAAAGAATGCCGACAGCCGCTTCCACCGCGCGATATATCGGGCGAGCGGCAGCGTTCCTCTCTGCGACACGCTCACCGACCTGCATAAGAAGATAATCAAATACCGCAAGGCTTCTGTCTCCGACAAGAGCAGAGCCACGGAGTCCCTCGCGGAGCACCGCGCCGTGCTTGACGCGATAAGCCGCGGCGACTGCGCCCTTGCGGAGGAGCTGACCGTCACCCATATCCGCAACGCCATGCAGCATATAATCGAAAACTGAAGCTCTCTCCCCGAATCAAATTCGGGGAGATTTTTAAAAAATTAATAAAAATCTCTTGCCACGGCAGCACATTATGCAGTAATATAGAGGCAGCGCATTCCTGCACCGCAAACCGAGAGAAAGGAGCTTCGACATGGGTGAATTTGAAAATGTAAAGAAGAATTTCGGCTTCGGCTGTATGCGTCTGCCGATGAACGGCGACGAGGTGGATTTTGCGGAATTTTGCAAGATGGTCGATTACTTCCTTGCACAGGGGTTTAATTATTTCGATACGGCTCACGGCTACCTCAGCGGCAAGAGCGAGACGGCCATAAGGGAGTGCCTTGTGAAGCGCCGCCCGAGAGAGAGCTATATCCTCACCGATAAGCTCACAGGCCCGTATTTTGATAAAGAGGAGGACATACGTCCGTTCTTTCAGAGCCAGCTCGAGGCCTGCGGCGTGGAGTATTTTGACTTCTATCTCATGCACTCTCAGTGCAAGGACGTTTTTGAGAAATTCAAGAGCTGCCGAGCCTACGAGACAGCCTTTGAGCTGAAAGCGGAGGGCAGAGTAAAGCACGTCGGCATCTCGTTCCACGACACCGCCGAGGTGCTCGATGAGATTCTCACGGAATATCCGCAGACGGAGGTCGTGCAGCTTCAGTTGAATTATGTTGATTTGGACGACCCGGAGGTTCAGGCACGCAAATGCTATGAGGTCTGCCGCAGGCACGGCAAGCCCGTCATAGTCATGGAGCCCGTCAAGGGCGGCAATCTTGTCAACCTGCCGGACGAGGCAAAGGAGATAATCGACTCCCTCGGCGGAGGCAGTCCCGCTTCATATGCGATAAGATTCGCGGCGGGCTTCGACGGGGTATTCATGGTGCTATCCGGCATGAGCGATATGAAGCAGATGGAGGACAACGTCTCACATATGAAGGAATTTAAGCCCCTCGACGGCAGGGAGCGGGAGGCTCTCGACAGGGTACGGGAGATCTTTCTCTCGAAGCACCTCATACCCTGCACCGCCTGCCGCTACTGCACCGACGGCTGCCCGAAGCATATAGCAATACCAGATCTTTTTGCCTGCATGAATGCAAAAAGGGTCTGCCACGACTGGAATGCGGAGCATAACTATGAGGATATCTGCGCCAAGCAAGGCTGCAAGGCCTCCGACTGCATTCAGTGCGGCAAATGCGAGCAGATCTGCCCCCAGCACCTGCATATCCGCGACCTGCTCAAGGAAGCAGCCAAGGAATTTGAAAATAAATGAAAGTGAAAGGTGACTTTTGTGTCATATAACTTTGACGAGATAATCGACCGCCGCCACACCAACGCCTTGAATACCGACGGCTTCAGAGGATATATCTTCCACGCCGATGCGGATAAAAAATTCCCGTATAAGGACGAGGAATTCGTGCGTATGTGGGTGGCGGATATGGAGTTCGGCACCGCGCCCGAGATAATCAAGGCGCTGCATGAGCGGGTCGACCGACGCATATTCGGCTACACCGCACTATACGACGACAGATATTACAACGCATTCTCCGCATGGTGCAAAGGCCACTATGATTGGAGCTTCCCCAAGGAGGAGCTTTGCATAACGCCCGGCATTATCCCGGCGCTCTACAGCCTGACCGAGATCCTCTGCACCGCCGACGAAAAGGTGCTGGTGAATACACCCGCCTACGGCTATTTCGCCCATGCGGCGGAATACGCAGGGGTCGGGATACTGACCTCGCCGCTGCATAAAAACCCCGACGGCGTTTTTGAGGCGGATTTTGATGATTTTGAAGCGAAATGCGCCGACCCTGCCTGTAAGCTGGTGCTTTGGTGTAATCCGCAGAACCCCACCGGCAGGATGTGGACAGAGGGCGAGCTGAGCCGAGCCGCCGAGATAATCAGGAAATACGATCTTTGGGTCGTTTCGGATGAGATACACTGCGACCTTATCCGCTGCGGCCGCCGCCATATCCCGCTGGCAAAGGTGATGGCGGATTACCCGAAGCTCATCACCTGCATGGCGCCCACCAAGACCTTCAATTTAGCGGGTCTGGCATTCTCAAATATAATCATTCGCGACGAAGCTCTTCGCGAGCGCTTCAGACGCCGCGACAAGCTCTCGGGCGACGTTAATCCGCTCTCGCTCACCGCCGCAACGGCGGCCTACGAGAGGGGCGGGGAGTGGCACGAGGCGCTTAAAGCCTATCTTGACGGCAATTTTGCCTTTGCCAAGGAATTCCTTGACAGCGAGCTGCCCGAGGCGGTCATGTATATCCCCGAGGCGACCTATCTTGCGTGGGTCGATCTCGGCAAATGCCTGCCCGAGAGCGTGAATCTGCCGAGCTTCTTTGCAAATAAAGCGGGCGTGCTGCTTGAGGGCGGCAACGAGCTGTTCGTTGGCAACGCGGCGGGCTATATCCGCCTGAATCTCGCAATGCCCCGCTCTATCATCCGCACAGGCCTTGAGCGGATCGTCAAAGCTATACACAGCGAAAAAACGACCCTCTGACAAGGAGACTGAACTATGGAATACAGGAAGCTGTCGAAGGGCGGCGAAATGATAAGCACCCTCGGCCTCGGTATGGGCGGTATACACAAGACCACGCCCGACGAGATAGAGGCCGTCATAAGAAGCCATTGCACCGCCCGCTGCCCCTTCCGTGTCGACCGGCAGACCCGCATCCATACCATCGCGGAATATTTCAAATAATTTTTTCAGACATACGTTGAGATAAAACAAAACCGACCGCTCTGCGTTACACAGAGCGGTCGGGATTTTTATTTCTATTGGTTATTTGTCGGATCAGTTATCCTTCTTGGTCTTAACGACTGCGACGGTGCCTGCTGCGAGAGCGAGGAGGGCAACGGCGGGAACGAGGATCTCACTGCCGGTCGAGGGGATAGAGCTGTCAACCTTAGCGGGAGCCTTTTTGGTGGTTGCCATGGTGCTCTTCTCGGCGGGGTCAACATAGTTGGTTTGGCCGTTGGGATTGGTCTTGGTCACATCGGCAGCCTTAGTGGTTGCGGTAGTACCTGCGGAAGTGGTGGTCTTGTCGCTTGCAGTAGTGGTAGTGGTGGCTGCTACGGTGGTAGTGGTGGTAGCTGCGGCAGTGGTAGCTGTGGTGGGGTCGGTGGGGCCCTGAACATCGTCATTGGTGGTTGTGGTGGTTGAAGCCTCGGGAGCAGCAAAAGCGCTGATAGCGAGAGTGCATACGGCTATAGCAGCAAAGAGAACTGCGAGCACGAGTGAAATTGTCTTTTTCATGGTTATTACCGTCCTTTTTTGATTTTTATAGAATACAGATATATTTATACACGCCGACGGTGCTTTTGTCAAGCGTTATAATTCCCAAATACGATATTAAATGAAATTTAACATTTGTATATTTTGAATTAAAACGCCGCCGACGCAGAAAATAAAATAAATCTATATGAAAGGAGCATAGAAGCTATGCCCGATAATCTTCAAAAGAAGAAAAATGACAAGAATAAAGCGCAGTGGCACTTTAAGAGGAGCAAATCCGAGCGGGGCTATGAGCTGAACGACCCGGATATCCACACCGACGTGCTGGGCAGCTATACGGGCACTCCGTATGACGGCGTGCAGCCGGTGCAGGATGTAGACGATCTCTGATCCGATCAAGGGAGCTTGGCTGAGCACGATGTGCCTTCGTGCTCAGCCGCACTGCCATCTTTGTCCCCCTATGTGCGGCTTCTTTCCCCAAAGAAGCTGCAAGGAGTCTATGTGGAATCCACCTTGTGAGCCCTTCCATCCGATTCAGGTGCGAGTGGATATTCCGTCGGATCATTTGATTTTTACGCTTGAGAGCACGGAGCAGTCCTTTATGGAGAATGCAACGGCTTTCTCGCCGGAAATGGTGTAGAGATTGTCGCCTATCACGGCGGCTCTTGTTGCCGTATCGCCGACAGCCTGAGCGTCGTGGTTATAAGCGCCGATAGGAGTTATCTTGCCGTCGGCAACGCTGAAGAGCATGTAGCTCGACACGCTCGTGCCGTCTGCGGCGTTCACACTGACAACGGGGATGCCGAAGGTCTCGGTATCCGCTATGAGCATGATCCCCCTGCTGTCGCCCGCCGAGGGCAGACGCATCGTCGACTCAAGAGCATAGCTGCCGACCTCTGTGGGTTCGTTGGGGTCGGTGACGTCGATAAGAGTTATCGTCGCGCCGCCCGCATCCGAGAGCCTGATGCCTATCAGTTTGGTGTCGCTGACGGAGAAAAGTTCGCCTGCAAAGCCGCCCATATTGATCGAACCCGCGACCTTGGGCGATCTCGGCTCGGAGAAATCGACTATCTTTGTCTTGTTGCTGCCGCTTTCGACTACATAGGCGTTCTTGCCGATGAATTTGACGCTTTTGGCGCCGCTCTTGCACACTCGCTTAACACCGCCGACATACTCCATCTTGTCGTTAAGGACATAGAAATCAACGGAGCTGTCGTCCGACGCCGCGATATGCAGCAGATCGTTCTCCTCATCGACCGAGAGCCCCTTGAGCACGGAGCCTTCCAGCGTATAGGAGCCGGAGAGCTTGACGCTCGTGCCGCTGACGGCGAATCTGTAGATCTCGGTGAGATTCTTGTATTCGGAGCCTTTATCGGTTGAGACGAATTCCCTCGAAATATAGACCGCCTTGGGCGAGCAATATATCTCGCTGCCGCTGCCTAATACGGCGAGCGAGCCGACCTGCGACTCGAGGGCATCAAGGTTGGTGACCGTAATAAAGAGGTATGAAGCCTCGGGTGAATTGACCGAGATGAATACGTTATCTGCGCTGAGCGCAGTGACCTTACCGTTTATCTTAAGGCTCGGCAGCAGCTTCTCGGCTGCACCCGCCGCCTTAACGGCAAGCGAATTATTGATGGATTTGGCGGTTATTATGCAGAGCCTGCTGCCGTAGAGCTTGGAGGTGATATATGAGCCGTCCTGCACATGCTCCCTTATCTTGACGGGGGAGGTGGGGTCGGAAATATCATAATAGACCGCAACGGTCGAAAGCTCGCTTGCAGCGGACGAACCGGTCATCGAGTAATCGTAGCGCTTCATCAGGGCTATCAGCTTGTTGCCCTTGAGGTATATCTCAAAGCATTCGTCCACCGTCGAGGAATTCGACGGATCGGAGAGCACCACGGTCGACACGACCTTCATGTCGTCCGCCGGCAATGCGCTGACTATCTTAATCTGCTCAAGCGGTCTGCCTGTTTTGGCGTCAACGCCTGCGGTGACGATATAGAGATATTTGCCGTCGTTCTTGACTATATCCGCTGACTGCGAATAGCTCTTGGTCGATTTCTCTGAGGAATCCGACACATCGGATTGACCGAGAAGCACCGGAGTCTCCGGCACGGCGGCCACATACACGCTCGTCTTACCGGGGCTTGAGTCGTTGTTTTTTTCTGTCTTGCCCTCTTGGAGAGTTGCCTGCACGGTCGAATTCTCCTGCTCGAGGATCTTACGCACCGCCTGCTCGACTTCGTCATAGCTGCTGATGCTTTTTATCGGCTCATCCAGCTCGAAGCCCTCGTATGCAGGGTCGTGAACTACCGTCTGAGGGCCTCTGTTGGGCTTCATCAGGAGCACAGCTCCGATGACTATCACCAGCATTGCCGCCACAGCGGTTATACGCCTGAGCACGATAATGTTATTGTCTTTATACCCCGTTTTAGCGGAAAAATCCTTTTCGCTTTCGCTCTTTTTGCTCTCATTGAGCATTGCAACGATATTGTCTTTTTGCAGCCTCTCGGGCACCTTGACCTCGGAGGCGGCTTTATTTAATTCCCCTTTTAGCTGCTCAAGCAGTTCCTTATCCTTTTTATTCATCCCGTTCGCCCCCTTTCTCATGTATCTCCGCCCATGCGGCGGCGCAGCTTCTCAAGCGAACGCTTGAGCTTTGAGCGCACCGTCGAGGACGGGCAATCAAGTATCTCGGCTATCTCGTGACTTTTATAATCGCTGACGACGCTGAGCAGGACTATCTCCCTCTCATCGGGCGCAAGCGCCTGCAAGGCGTTGCGAAGCTCGATAGAGATGTCGAGATCGTCGAGCACGCTCGGCTCGTCAAATCCTCTGTTTTCGTCATCGAGATAGACGACGGATTTTTTCTTTTCGTTCTCGGTGTAATACCTTTTGCAGCTGGCGCAGAGTATCTTAAAGAGCCATCCTTTGAACGCTGCGGGCTTGCGAAGAGACCCAATCTGCTGAAAGGCGGAAAGCACCGCGTCCGAAACCGCGTCCTGCGCCAGGCTTTCGCTGCCCGTAACGTAGCACGCATAGCAGTACATATCTTTATAGTATATTTCATACAGCTCGCCGAAGGCTTCGGCGCTGCCGTTTTTTGCAAGAGTAACGAGTTCGCTTATCTGAGCGCTCAAGACCGACCCTCCTTACCGCTTCATCTAATAAGTGTGATTATTGTGTGATTTTGTTGCAGCGATCCAATAAAAAAATCAAATTTTTTTGAAACGCACGGGAATACTATACATGATTTCAGCAAATAAAGCAAGGTGATTTAATGAAAAAGGTAATTACTATAATTTTGCTTGCCTCTCTTCTGCTGCTTTGCGGCTGCACGGGCAGAGGCACGATGGAGGAGAACGACGCGAATGCGCCCGTCACCGTCGAGGATAAAGGTAGGCCGACCGCCAGCGACGCGCCGACAACAAGCGCAGCCGTCACGTCGCCCCTGACGGGCAGACCCGTGCTCGACGAGGTCAGCTTCTCCGTGCCCGACCCCGAGAATACGAGGGGACTGCCGACCGCAAAGATAGGCCACAGCTACGGCGTCGCCAAAAACGGCATTGTCCACGACAATTCAAAGAACGCTCAGAGCTTTTTTGAGTCAAAGGGCTACAGGGCGCTATGCTACGACACGACCCCGGGCACAAAGGCGCTCTATCTGACCTTTGACTGCGGCTGGGAGAACGGCTACACCTCCAAGGTGCTCGACACGCTCCTTGAGAAAAATGTGCCTGCGGCGTTCTTCTGCACTCTGGAGCATATCAAGTCGCAGCCCGACCTCATAGCCCGCATGATAACGGAGGGTCACATCGTCGGCAACCACTCGACCAAGCACCCGGATTTCGCCAAGATATCCCGCGAACGCATGGCGGCGGAGCTGCTCAAATGCGACAATTATCTGCGGCAGAATTTCGGCTATTCGACGGAGTTTTTCCGCTTTCCCGAGGGCTCATACAACGAAAGCGCCCTCGACCTTGTCGGCTCGATGGGCTACACGAGCGTATTTTGGTCGTGTGCCTATGCGGATTGGGATGTGAAGGACACCAAGGGCGGTGAATATGCCTTCAAAACCGTCACCTCACGCCTGCACCCCGGCGCGGTCATACTGCTGCACTCCGTCTCACCCGACAACGCCGCAGCCCTCGGCGACATTATCGACTATGCCCGTTCGCAAGGCTATGAATTCAAGGCGCTGAGCGACTACCGCAGCCCCTCGGCGCAATAAAAAAAGCTCCTTCGGCTATTGCATTAAAAAGCGTATGATGATATACTTTTAAAATAATGCAATTTCGGAGGAGCATTTCTATGTATAAATTAACTGTTCCGGAGGGCTACCGTTCGCTTCTGAGCCAGAGGCAGACTCAGCTCGCCATTAAAAAGGTTAAGGATTTCTTTGAGCGCGATCTTGCCATCCAGCTCAACCTCACCCGTGTATCCGCGCCGCTCTTTGTTGACGCCAACTCGGGTCTGAACGACACGCTCAACGGCGTTGAACGCCCCGTCAGCTTCGACATCAAGGGCATCGACACCGGCGAAGTGGAGATAGTGCAGTCCCTTGCAAAGTGGAAGAGACTCGCCCTCAAGCAGTACGGCTTCGAGGCGGGCGAGGGCCTTTATACCGATATGAACGCCATCCGCCGCGACGAGGACACCGACAATATCCACTCGGTGTTCGTCGACCAGTGGGATTGGGAGAAGCACATCAACAAAGAGGACAGGAACGAGGAAACTCTCAAAATAGCTGTCAGGGCGATATATCGCGCTCTGCGCCACACCGAGAGATATGTTGCCGACGACTACGATTTCGTCGAGAAGCACTTCCTGCCCGACAAGATAACTTTTATCACCACTCAGGAGCTGGAGGATATGTACCCCGACCTCAGCCCCAAGGAGAGGGAGAACCGCATAGCCCGTGAGAAAAAAGCCGTTTTCATTATGAAGATAGGCGGCGCGCTCAAGAGCGGCGGAATCCACGACGGCAGAGCGCCCGACTACGACGATTGGGAGCTTAACGGCGATATCGTCGTCTATTACCCCGTGCTCGACATAGCCTTTGAGCTTTCGTCAATGGGCATCAGGGTCGACGAGGAGTCGCTCATGCGCCAGCTTGAGATAAGAGGCTGCCCCGAGCGCAAGGAGCTGCCGTTCCACAAGGCTCTGCTGAACGGCGAGCTGCCCTACTCCATCGGCGGCGGCATAGGCCAGTCGAGAATTTGTATGTTCTTCCTGCGCAAGGCTCATATCGGCGAGGTGCAGGCCTCCGTATGGCCGCAGGGCATGATAGATGAGTGCAAAGCCAAGGGAGTTGAACTGCTTTGAGTTTCAGAGAGATACGCCGAGTCGGAGAATTTCTGAGGTTGCCGAATGAATAAGCCACAGCCCGATGACAAGCTGCTGCTTGCAAGGCTCGAGGATAAGGCTCGCCTTTGCAGCGATAATTCCATGATAACCAACAGCGACTTCCTCGATATGCACGAGCGTTCGCTGGTGAAAAATATGCGCCTGCCGTACCCGGATGTGAAATGCGTATTTTACGGCGCTTTTCCCGACGCGGAGCGCACCGCAGCCGTGCTGCTGCCGCCTTATATCGAGGCGGGGAGCACGGAGCAGCTCGCCGATTATTTTGCGAGCGACCCCGACTCCGACCCGATAACCGTGCTGCGGGTAACAAAGGATAAATTCTCGCCGCCGCTCGGCCACCGCGACTATCTCGGGGCGCTGATGTCGCTCGGGATAAAGCGTGAAATGACGGGCGATATCCGTGTAACGGATGACGGCTGCTTCATCGCCGTGCTCGGCAAAATGGCGCCGTTTATCGCCGATAACCTCGGCAGGGCAGGGCGAGGCACCCTCTCCGCACGCCCTGCGGAGCCTGATGAAGTACGCGCTCTCTGCTCCGCCGATTCCGCCGAGCAGGGCAGCTTCACCGTCTCCACCATGAGGCTCGACAGCGTTGTGAAAAACGGTTTTGCAGTCTCTCGCACCGCCGCCTGCGACGCGATTGAGCACGGGCTGGTCTATGTCAATGACTGCGAATGCCTTAAAGCCGATAAACGCATCGGCGAGGGCGATAAAATAGTCTTTCGCCGCAAAGGCCGTATCATCGTCACCGATTGCTCCGCCGTGAGCAAAAAAGGCCGCATTATCGTCAATATTAAAAGGTATAAATAAAGCCTCCGATTTATCGGAGGCTTTGTCTTATACAATCAAGTGATCTCATATGTGAGACATTTTAGAAGAACGCAATTGTTACAGGAGGAGTCTTTATTAGTTATCCTTTTCCGCCTATTCTTCTATGGTATTCTTCTTCTGTTATCGCCCCTTGGGCAAAGAGTTTTTGCAGTCGGTATGCTTCGGCATTCTGCTGATATGTGTTTGCTTGACGAATGCTATGTTGCGGCTCTTTTTGGGCAGCAATCTTGGCGCTGTTTTCTACCAGCTCTCCAAAACCGTACAAAACGAAAGATGACAACCATGATATCAGAGCGGCGGCAATTATTGCTAAAAGAGCTATTGGTATAAGTTTGTCATCATAGGCCATAGCAACTAATCCGATAAGAACGCTCAGTACTATAAAAACTATGCATATTACAACAGCCAAGCTCTTGATCTTTTTTCCAATGTTAGTATACATAACAGTCCTCCATTTTTAAAATAAAATCACATGCATATAATCATATATGGCTAATTTAGTTCTAAAATAAACCATATATGGCTAATTGTCAAGTCAAACTAACCATATATGATAAAATTTCAGCGAAAGCAACAAAAGGAGCTCGTTGAAATTATGCAAAAATACTATTATCAGAGACTTCGTGACATAAGAGAGGATAACGAAAAAACGCAGAAAGAAATCGCCGACGTACTCAACACGACATATCAGTATTACAGCGCCTACGAGCGCGGTGTGAGAGATATCCCCAGCCACCATATCAAGACCCTCGCTCAGTATTATAATATCTCCGCCGATTACCTCTTGGGTCTCACCGACGAGCCCCGTAAACTCAAATAGCAAAAAAACCTGCCTTATAACGGACTTGATCACAATTTAATACTCAAATAAAAAACGGGTGGTCATTGACCGCCCGTTTTGCTTTGATATATTGATTAATTGATGGGGGTTATTTCATTTATCTCAGGTCTGCGATTTCGAGGATGAGGCGTTCGGTCTTTTCCCAGCCGAGGCAGGGATCGGTTATCGACTTGCCGTAGACGCCGCCGTCGGGCTTCTGGTTGCCGTCCTCGATATAGGATTCTATCATCAGACCCTTGAGGATGCCGAAGATATCGCCCGAGAGGCGTGAGCTGTGGAGGATCTCCTTGGCGATACGGGGCTGCTGATCCCAGTGCTTGCCCGAATTCGAGTGGTTGGTGTCGATGATAACGCCGGGGTTCTTCAGCCCGCTGTCGGCGTAGAGGGCGCAGAGATGCTGCAGATCCTCGTAGTGGTAGTTCGGCACGGTCTGGCCGTGTTTATCCGCCGAGCCTCTGAGGATTGCGTGGGCGAGCGGGTTGCCCTTGCTCTCGACCTCCCAGCTGGAGTAAACGAAGGTGTGCGGGTGCTGAGCCGCCGTGACGGAGTTCATCATAACGGAGAGATCGCCGCCTGTGGGGTTTTTCATGCCGACGGGCAGGTCAAGGCCGCTTGCGGTGAGGCGGTGGAGCTGATTCTCGACCGACCTTGCGCCGACTGCAACATATGAAAGCACGTCGGAGAGGTAGTGGTGATTCTCGGGGTAGAGCATCTCATCGGCGCAGGAGAAGCCTGTCTGCTCAAGCGCTTTAAGATGCAGCTTGCGTATGGCGATAAGCCCCTTGAGCATATCGGGCGAGCCGTTGGGGTCGGGCTGATGAAGCATTCCCTTGTAGCCGTCGCCCGTTGTCCTCGGCTTGTTGGTGTAGATGCGTGGGATGATGAGGATCTTATCCTTGACCTTCTCCTGCACCTCGCGCAGCCTTGAGATATAGTCGAGCACGGCGTCCTCTCTGTCCGCCGAGCAGGGGCCTATGACGAGCACGAGCCTGTTATCCTTGCCGGTGAAAACGTCTCTGATCTCTTTGTCGTTTTGCTTTTTGCGCGCTGTCATCTCCTCGGTGACGCTGTACATATCCTTGACCTCCTGCGGAGAGGGCATTTTGCGCTTGAATTCCATATTCATATCGTTTGCTCCTTTAATAGGTTACTTAATGTCGAAGTATTCTCTGCGCTTTGCCGAGAGACGCATCATCTCGCGCAGCGCGTCGGTGTCGTCCTGCTCAATGCTGATCCTCAGACGGTCGAACGCCGCCTCAAACAGCTTCATCTGGGCGAGCAGTTCGGTCTTATTCAGCATGAAAAGCTCGCTCCACATCACGTCGTTTATCTTGGCTATCCTCGTCAGGTCGCGGAATGAGTCGCCCGTGTATTCGCACATATGCTCCGATTCCTTTGATATCATCAGCGCCACGGCGATGCAGTGGGTCAGGTGCGAGAGGAAGCCGACTATCTCGTCGTGCTTCTCGGGGGTCAGGGTGCTGATGTTTTTGAAGCCTATCGCCCTGCCGAGAGCCTTGCAGGCGGCTATGGCCTCGAGCGTATTCGACTCGGTGGGGGTGACGATGTAGTTCGCGTCGGTGAATATCTCTTTCTTTGCGTTGCGGACTCCGCTGACCTCGCGCCCCGCCATGGGATGCGCCCCGATGAATTCAAGGTCGCTCCGCAGCAGCTTCTGCACCTCATAGACCACGCTGCATTTAACGCCCGTCACATCGGTGAGCAGAGCGCCCGGACGGATAAACCGCTGATTTTGCTTTATCCAGTCGATGAAAATATGTGGATAAAGGGCGAAAACTATCAGATCGAATTTGCCGATATATTCGCCGTCCGTGTCGGCTCTGCCGCTGCTTATCCAGCCCTTTTCGAGGGCGAAATCTATCGAATCGGCGTTGCAGTCGATTGCGCCGACCTCGTAGCCGCCGCTGCTCAGCGCCTCGGCGTAGCTGCCGCCGATAAGGCCGAGACCGACTATCAGAATTTTTGTATCTTTATCAAATTTCATATGACTTTGACCTCCGTTCCGAGGGCGGCAAGGGTGTTGAAGAAGTCGGGGTAGCTCTTGCGGATAGCCTCGGCGCCGTCGATAACGCCGCCCGTCATGCTCAGGAGCACCGAGAGCGCCATGACGATGCGGTGATCGTTGTGGCCGCAAAGCTCGGCATTCGGGGCTGACAGCCCGCCCGAGATGAACGCTTCATTCTCACGGATATCGGAGCTTATGCCGAATTTCGCAAGCTCCCGAGCCATGACCGCCGCGCGGTCGCTCTCCTTGATTTTGAGCCTTGCCGTGCCCGTGAAATGCGCCCCGTGCTTCGCCGCCGCAACGGCAAAAAGTATCGGCGCCAGATCCGGGCAGGCGGAAACATCTATCTGAGCGCCCGGGGATTCGAGCCTGTCGAGCAGCTCGGCGCAGACTCTGTCGCCTTGCAGGCTGAGGGGATTCAGCCCGCTGACCTCAACGCTGCCGCCGAGGTGATTCAGCGCAAGCAGGAAGGCCGCGTTTGACCAGTCGCCCTCGACCGCTGCGTTTGTCGCCCTGAATTTTTGACCGCCCTTGACGGCGAAAACATTCGGCTCGCTCTCGGTTATCGTCACGCCGAACTGGGCCTCGACCGCCGCCGTTATGTCTATGTAAGCTCTGCTCTCAACGGGTGGGAGCACGCGCACGGTGCTGTCGCCGCCGAGGAGCGGCAGAGAGAAGAGCAATCCGCTGACAAATTGGCTGCTCACATTGCCCGGCAGTGTATATTCGCCGGGAGTAAGAGCTCCGCCGACGGTGATGCCGCCGTTTTTATTTATCGTAATTCCTTTTTCGGCAAAAAGTGTTTCATAAACGCCTATGCCTCGCTCCATGAGCCGCTCTGTGCCCGTGAAAGTGCCGCCGCAGCCCGCCGTCAATGCGACGGGGAGCAGAAAGCGCAGCGTGCTGCCGCTCTCACGGCAGGGGAATTCGGGTTTGCCGCCGAAGCGCCCCGCAATGCCCGTGACGGTCAGCTTTTGACCGCTGAGGCTGCATTCGGCTCCCATGGCTCTGATGCAGTCGAGCGTTGCGAGCATATCCTCGCTCTCGGCGACGCCGTCGATAACGCTTGTGCCGCCCGCAAGCGCGGCGCATATCATCATTCTGTGAGCAAAGCTCTTGGATGGGGGAGCGTTGACCCGCCCGTGCGCCCTGCTCGGGGAAATAATCACTTTCATTTTTCATTCCTCACAAGATCGGTAAGGAAATCGAGCGCCTGATTGTAGCCGTCAAGCCCCTGACCCGCAATGGTTTTGACCGCCGCCGCGGAAATATAGCTGACCTGACGGAAGCTCTCGCGCTTCGACACGTCGGAGATATGCACTTCGACTGTCGGGATGCCGACACCCTTGACCGCGTCCGCAATGGCGACGCTCGTGTGGGTGTAGGCGGCGGGGTTGAAGACGATGCCGTCCGTATGGGAGAAATATGCGTTTTGTATGGCGTCGACCAAATCGCCCTCGTGGTTGGATTGAACGAATTCGACCTCAACGCCCAGCTCCTCGGCGTGGCATTTGATGAGCTTTATGAGGTCGTCGTAGGTCTGCCTGCCGTATATATCAGGCTCACGGATGCCGAGAATGTTGATATTCGGCCCGTTGAGAATTAAAAATTTCATTTTTGCAGCTCCTTTTTTATCAGCTCCGCCGCCTCGCCGACCGTGCCGTTTGAGTCGACCGTGATATCGGCCGACGCGGTGTATATCGGGTATCGCTGCTCATAGAGGCGAGCCATTGCTTCGCTGTTTTGGGATAGGGGTCTGTCCGCCGTGCCGCAAAGCAGCTCGGGGCGCCTGTCGAGAAATACGAGCACACCGTTTTGCTTTAATTTGCGGACGTTTGCGGGGTTCAGCACCGAGCCGCCGCCCGTTGCGATAACGCAGCCGCTCCTTGCCGCCACATCGGCGATGACCTCGGATTCGAGCTTGCGGAAGCCGCTCTCGCCCTCGGCGGCAAATATCTCGGGGATGCTTTTGCCCGCCCGCTCGGCGATAAGGAGGTCGGTGTCAATGAATTCCCTGCCCTCGCTCTCGGCGAGCAGCTCGCCGACGGTGGATTTGCCCGAGGACGGCATACCGATGAGCACGATATTTTGCTTTTGCAGCTTAGTGCCGAGATATGCCTTGCCGATGAGGGATTCGTCAGCCTCCTCGCCGAGGAAGAGCGCGCGGGCGTATACCGCCTGAGCCGCCAGCATATAAAGTCCGCCGCTGCAAGGGATCCCGCGCTCGGCGGCGTCGGATATAAGCTCGGAGCGCAGGGGATTATATATCGCGTCCGCCACGCCGCACAGACGGGGGAAAAGCGAAATATCTATCGGCTTCGCCCCGATATTCGGATACATCCCGACGGGGGTGGTGTTGATTATTATCTCGGCGTCGGCGCATTTCACGGTGGCTTCGTCATAGCTCACGCCGCCCTCTCTGCCGCTTCGGGAGACAAGGGTAATGCTCGCCGCACCGAGGCTTTTAAGCACGGCTCTCGCCGTTTTTGAGGTGCCGCCCGTGCCGAGGACGAGCGCCTTTTTGCAACTCGGGTCGATGCCCGCTCGGCGCAGCATCGCGGTCATGCCGGCAAGGTCGGTATTGTAGCCGTAAAGCCTGCCGCCGCGGTTGACAACGGTGTTCACCGCCCCGACCGCCTTCGCCGTGTCGGATATCTCGTCGAGCAGCGGCATGACGGCTTCTTTATAGGGAATTGTTACGTTTATGCCTTTGAAATCGCGCTTTGCGAAGAAATCCGCAAGCTCCTCACGCGGTATTTCACGCAATTCGTAGTGATAATCGGCTATTTTTTCGTGTATCTCGCAGGAGTAGCTGTGCCCGAGCTTCTCGCCTATCAATCCGTAAAGCATGAGGGCACCCCCTTAACGAGCGAATCCGTGCCGAAGCGCTGGGCGAGCAGGTCGCAGAGGACTATCGCCGTCACGCTGTCGATAACGGGGCAGATTCGGCGGATTATCGCCGGGTCGTGCCTGCCTTTTATATTTATTGGCGTATTTTCGTTTTTGATAAAATCGACCGTCTGCTGCTCACGGGCGATGGAGGGTGTGGGCTTGACGGCGCATTGGAATAATATCGGCATACCGTTTGTGATGCCGCCGTTTATGCCGCCGTTGTTGTTGGTGACGGTGACGGGCGAGCCGCCCTCGATCCGCATAGCGTCGTTGCATTCGCTGCCGCGCCTGTCGGCAAAGCCGAAGCCGAGCCCGAATTCAATGCCCTTGACGCCGCCCAGGCTGAAAAGCGCGTGGGAGAGCAGACCCTCGACGCTGTCAAACCAAGGCTCGCCGACCCCGCCGGGCACGCCGCAGACCGCAGTCTGAGTGACGCCGCCGACGCTGTCGAGTGCCTCTCTCGCCTTGAGGATGCGCTCGGCCATCTCCTTGCCGCGCTCATCGTCGAGCACGGGGAAGGTCTTGCCGCCGAGGAGCGCAATATCGGCCCCGATATCGTCAAAATCCCTGTCGTTTACGCCGCCGCAGCTGAGGATATGAGTGCCGACGGTGATGCCGAGGCTCTCAAGGGCGGGCAGGAGTATGCCGCCGACGGCTACGAGCGCAGCCGTCACTCTGCCTGAGAAGTGGCCGCCGCCCCGATAATCCTCAAAGCCGTGGTATTTGCAAAACGCCGCATAATCCGCATGGGACGGGCGTGCGGCGCCGTATTGATAGTCGCCGCTGCGGGTGTTTTCGTTTGGGATGACTATGCACAGCGGTGTGCCCGTAGTCCTGCCGCCGAAAACGCCGCTGAGTATCTCGAAACGGTCGCTCTCGCGCCTTGCCGTGTCGGTCAGACCCGAGGGACGGCGGCGGGCGAGCAGCCGCTCTATATTTTCATTTTTTACGGGGAGGCCGGGGGCAAGGCCGTCGACTACGGCGCCTACCGCCGAGCCGTGGCTCTCGCCGAAGAGCGTTACGCAAACGCTGCTGCCGAATGAGTTTTTCATCTTAAGCACTCCGTTTTTTCGATAATTTCGTCGGCGCTCATTTTAACGAATTCAAATGAGCCGATCTCGTTCACCGTGACGGCGTTCACGCAGCCGCCCTGCACCTTTTTGTCGTGGCCGATGAGCGACGCCATCCTCTCGGGGGCGATTGCCGACTTGGTGGGGAGAGAGTATTTCTCAAGCACGGGCAGCAGCCTTGCTCTGACCTCTTCGCTGCACATCGGCAGCATTCCGAGCGCAATGCATTCGCCGTGCAGCAGCTTGCCGCTCTCAAGGCTCTCTATGGCGTGGCCGACCGTGTGACCGAAATTCAGCACTCGGCGCAGGCCGCTCTCCTTGGGATCCTGTTCGACAACATCTTTTTTTATCATCAGCGAGCGGCGTATGACCTCGACTATATCGCCGCGAATGTTTTCACTCTTTGCGATAAGCTCAAACAGCTCCTTGTCGCTCGTCGCCGCCATTTTTATCGCCTCGGCAAGCCCCGCATGGAGCTGACGGTCGTCAAGGGTGGACAGCACGTCCGGGTCGATAACGACCTTTTTGGGCTGATAGAATGCGCCGACGGCATTCTTGACCTTGCCGAAGTCAATAGCGGTCTTGCCGCCTATCGAGGAATCGACCTGTGAGAGCAAAGTGGTCGGGATATTATAAAAATCTATGCCCCTCATATAGCAGGAGGCCGCGAAGCCGCTGAGGTCGCCGACAACTCCGCCGCCGACCGCCACAATGCAATCGCCGCGGGTGAGGGAGAAATTCAGCATTGCGGAGAGCACGCCCTCGAGCGAGCGGAAGCATTTGCTCGCTTCGCCGCTCTTTATGAGCAGCAGCTTTGACTCCTTACACTGCTTTGCAACGCTCCTTGCGTATTTTATGGGCACGCCGCTGTCGGTCACGACAAGCACCCTGCGGTCAAGGTCAAGCAGCTCGCCGACTTTGTCGAGCGCGCCGCGCTCAAGGACTATATCATAGCTGCCCTGCTCTGTTTTAACGGGTATTATCATTGTTTATCACCGTCCTGAGTGCTTAGTTTTGAGTAATAAGTGCCCACGAGCTTCAGTTTGGCGCAGATAGCCGAAAGCTCGCGCAGCATATCTCTGCCGTTCTCGGTATTCACATTGCCCTCGGCTTCGATATAGAAGAAATAATTCCATTGCAGATCCTTCATCGGGCGGCTTCTGAGCGAGCGCATATTGAAGCCGTGAGCGCCGATGATATTCAGCGTCTTTGCGAGCGAACCCGCCTCATTCTGAACCGTGAATACAAGGATGAAGCTCTCATCCTCTCTCTTTGCCGCCGCTGCGGGTGAATTCTGCGCCCTTGAGAATGCGGCGAAGCGGGTGTTGTTGTTGGGGTTGTCGTTTATCCGCTCTACTATCGTTTTAAGCCCGAATATCTCCGCCGCCTCTGCCGAGGCAACTGCCGCCACGGTCGGGTCGCCGCCCTCCCTGACGTGCTTCACGGCGAGCGCCGTATTCGTGTCGCTGACGGTCTTGAAGCCGTGCTGCGAGATATATCCGCCGCACTGGGCGAGCGCCTGCGGGTGGCTGATAACGGTCTTTATCGTGTCAACGCTTGCGCCCTCAAGCCCCACAAGGCTGTGAGTGACGGGCATATCAATGACCTGATTGACAAAGAGGCTGCCCGAGAACACAAGATCCATCACCGTGCCGACCTCGCCCGCGTAGCTGTTCTCAAGCGGGAGCACCGTGCAGTCGCATTCGCCGTTCTCAACGGCTCTGTATGCCTTGGTGAAGTCGGGGTAGGATATCAGCTGAGAATCCGGGAACATACGCAGAGCCGCAATATAGGCAAATGCGCCCTCGTCGCCGCAGTAGGCGACCTTCATGCCGCCGAGCAGCTTTGACTGATATTTGCAGGAGAGATCTATGGTGCTTCTGAGGAATCGGACGTAATAGGATTCTATCTCCTTGCTCTCGATAAGCGTTCTTGAGCGTTCAATAAGCTCCGCCTCTCTTGCGGAGTCACGCACGGAAAGCCCGTGCTCCTTTTTGTACGCCGCCACGTTCTCACACTGATGCATACGCTCCTCAAAGAGCTTCGCCATCTCTGCGTCAATGCGGCTGATTTCTTTTCTGGAAAGTTCAAGTTCGTTCATTGCTGACACCTCCGTGCGGTCATGTTTTCAGTATTATCCGTTGCAGGAGCGATCAAGCGAAGATCGCTCAAAGCAAAGAAAAAAGCGGCTTCCCGACAAGGGAGCCGCTTGATGACAGTTTAAAAGCTGCTATTATGCCATAGCCGCTTTGCCATATGCGCCCTGTGCGGGAGAGAAAGCTACCGAGCCGTAAAAATAATAATAAAAAAAGCGGTACGCAAAAAAGCGCACTGCTTCGATAAGGGCAAAGGACGCAGCTTTGGAGCTACGGGCAGAGTGAGAGACGGCGTGGGCAGCAGCGAAGGTCATTGCTTTGCGGCTCATATCCGTATCTCCTTCCATCATTGTTGATAGAAACATTATACTATCACGTTTTTTGCTTGTCAACCCCCGTTTTGCCGAATGCCGACTTTTTTCAGCCGGCAAAATCGGCGATTTTGAACAAATCTCGGGGCAAACGACCGTTATTCGCTCTCTGCCTCTGCGGGATGGTATTTGATGGCTTCAAAGAATTCGTTGTAGCGCTCAGCCCACTTCGCAACGCCGTCACGGTCGTATTTTGAGGGGAAGAACGGCTCGATTATCGTCAGCTTGCCGAACCACACCACCATGTCGAGCAGCTTTTTGCGAAGCTCGGGCATACCTTTAAGCTGGCGCAGCTTCTCCTTGACCTTGGATATCATCTGCGAATTAAGCAGCGAGCCGAGGGAGCCGGAGTTAAGCTCCGCGAGATCCTCGGTCGTGATGACCTTGGCGGCGAAGAGGTCGCTGACCTCCTTTGCGGTGAGGTAGGGCAGCAGATTTTTCATCAGCGCCGTGCGGCAGGCGTCGAAGCCTATCTGCCTGAAGAACGCTTTTTCGTATTCCCAAAGGGTGTCGCAGTTAAAGAGGCAGTCCTCGTCCTGCTCGATCGCATTTGCAAGCAGAGTGCCAGCCATGAGCGAATATGCTATGCCCGAGCCTTTGACGGCGTAGGTCATAAAGGCACTGTCGCCCACTGCTGCGTAGCCGTCGGCGACAAAGACCGCGAGCGGCTGGCGTACGGGGATATCGGTTATCAGCCCGCCCCGAAGCAGCTTTTTGCCCATATGACCGTATTGCTCATAAAGCTCATTCAGCGGCTCGCAGAAGCCGCTCAGATCCGTGTCTCGGAAGCGGGCTATCAGCACGTCGACCGCGTCCTCCTCGGTTATCAGCCACGACATACCGACCGTGCCGTCATTCTTGAGGATTATGTTATAGCGGGTCGAGGGCTCCTGCTCGCCCTCAACCTTTTCGTAATAAGCCCTGTAGGTGTGGAGCACGTCGAATTCGCCCGGCTCATTCTGAACGTGGGTGAATTCCGGCATTGCGCGGCGCAGCGGAGAATGAACCCCGCAGGCGTCTATCACAAGGTCGCAGTAGCGCACGCCTCCCGAGGTGACTATGCCGCCGACTCTGCTGCCGAGCATCACGGGCGCGAGCACCTCCTCGCCGTAGACGAAGCTGACCCCCGCCTCCTCGGCTAGGGATATCAGATGCCTTATCAGCTCCTTGCGCTCGACTATCAGCGAGCGGGCGTTTTTATCCTCCGGCAGGGTGAGGGGCGCGACCTCGCTGTCAAGAGGAACTATCGTGATTATGTTGTTGGGCGCGCGCCAGCTCTCGGGCACCTCAAGCCCCGCGAATTCCATTGCGCTCTCGTCAAAGGTGTCCTTGTGCGGCAGCCCGAGCCGCTCATAGCTGCTCTTTTCATAAACGGTGACGCTGTGACCCTGTTGTGCGAGCTTCATGGCCGCCACAACTCCGCCGTGACCCGCACCGGCAACGATTATATTTGACATTATCTCATCTCCGCAGCCTGTTGATTGTTTTTCAAAAATCTTATCTCACGATATCGACCGACTTGCCCGTCTTGGCGGAGAGATAGATAGCGTCAAGGATTCTCATCAGCTCAACGCCGTCCTCGGCGGGGGCGAGGCATTCCGCTTTGCCCTCAACGCTGTCGACGAAATTCTTCACTTCGCGCTTGAAGTCGCGGGCAAAATCAAAATCCGTCTCGCCGTGAATGGCGATATCGGCGAGCATATCGTTGCACTCGGTATGCAGCTCAAACGGCGTGAAGCTGAGACCCGCCCTGTCGCCGAAGAATTCAAGGTCGCCCGAGGGATTTTTGAGATTCAGGTTGAAGCTCGCCTCGACATGGAGCACCGCGCCGTTATCAAATCTTATCATAGCGGTCGCAAGATCCTCAACGTCGAATATCGGCTTCTCCACCACGGTCTCGCTCTGCCAGTCGCCGGTCTTGATGTTATCCCTTGCGCCTATCTTGTTGAATGTTGCGCCGAAAACGGTGACGGGCTTCGGCTTGCCCATAACATATCTCGACAGGTCAATGACATGAACGCCGAGGTCTATCAGCGGTCCGCCGCCGGAGCGGGACTTGTCGCCGAACCAGCCGCCGGGGAAGCCGCAGCGGCGCAGGTATGACGCCTTGGCGTAGTAAATGTCGCCGAGGTAGCCTTTTGAAATGAGGTCGACTGCCGTGCGGGCATCGCTGCCATGTCTGCGCACGAAGCCGAGCATGAGCAGCTTGCCGTTCTTCTCTGCGGCGGCCTGCATTGCGAGCGCCTCCTCGGTGCTCATCGCCATTGGCTTCTCGCAAAGGACGTGGCAGCCCGCGTTGAGCGCAGCTATGGTGCATTCGGCGTGGGCGCTGTTCCATGTGCAGACGCTCACGGCGTCCAGCTCGTTTTCGGCGAGCATATCATAGCAGTTGTCGTAGCAATTCTTAACGCCGTATCTCTCGGCGTAGCTCTTTGCCTTCTCAAAATTGATGTCGCAGCAGGCGACGACCTCGACCCTGTCGCCCAGAGCCTTGTAGCCGTCCATGTGGGCGTTGCTTATGCCGCCGTTGCCGATGATTCCGATTTTCAGTGCCATTTTCAAAACTCCTTGCTGTTTGATGTTTTATATTGCGCTTGCATACACTAATAATATACCACATTATTCCGCCGGAATCAACGGTAAAGGGAATAAAAAACGAGCCGCTGCATTGCAGCGACCCGCAAAAGCTTTTATCAAACTATACCCTGTGCGTTCATGGCGGTGACCACTCTCTCAAAGCCCGCGATATTTGCGCCCGCCACATAGTTGCCGGGCATACCGTATCTCGCGGCTGCGTCGTCGAGGTTGTGGAAAAGCTCCACCATTATCTTCTGGAGCTTGGAGTCGACCTTTTCAAAGGTCCAGTTGAGCCTCTCGCTGTTCTGCGACATTTCGAGAGCCGAGGTGGCGACGCCGCCCGCGTTAGCGGCCTTGCCGGGCAGGAAGTAAACACCGTGCTCCCTCAGATAATCGGTCGCCTCGATGGTCGTGGGCATATTTGCGCCCTCGCATACTGCGATAACGCCGTTCTCGACCAGCTTCTTAGCGTCCTCAATGACAAGCTCATTCTGAGTGGCGCAGGGGAGAGCAATATCGGCCTTGACGCCCCACACGCCCTTGCCCTCGTGATACTCCGAATTCGGGCGGTACTTCTTATACTCTGTGAGTCTTGCTCTGTTGACTTCCTTTATCTCCTTGAGGGCGGCGAGGTCGATGCCGTCGGGGTCATAGATCCAACCCGTCGAGTCGGAGGCGGTGACGACCTTCGCGCCGAGCTGCTGCGCCTTCTCGATGGCATATATCGCGACGTTGCCCGAGCCGGAGACGGCGATGGTCTTGCCGCGGAGCTCGATGCCGTTGCATTTAAGCATCTCCTCGGTGATATAGAGCAGGCCGTAGCCCGTGGCCTCCGTCCTTGCGAGCGAGCCGCCGTAGGTCAAGCCTTTGCCGGTGAGCACGCCCTCAAAGAGGCCCTTTATCCTCTTGTATTGGCCGAACATATAGCCTATCTCTCTTGCGCCCGTGCCGATATCGCCCGCGGGCACGTCGGTGTCGGCGCCGATATATCTGTAAAGCTCCAGCATGAAGCTCTGGCAGAACGCCATTATCTCACGGTCGGATTTGCCCTTGGGGTCGAAGTCCGAGCCGCCCTTGCCGCCGCCGATGGGCAGGCCGGTCAGCGAATTCTTGAATACCTGCTCGAAGCTGAGGAATTTGATGATGCCGAGGTTGACCGAGGGATGCAGTCTCAGGCCGCCCTTGTAGGGGCCGATGGCGCTGTTAAACTGCACGCGGTAGCCGGTGTTGATGTGCGCCTGACCGTTGTCGTCTATCCAGGGCACTCTGAATTTGATCTGTCTTTCGGGGTTGACAAGCCTCTCGAGCAGGGCGTTGCGTCTGTACTCCTCCTCGTGAGCGTCCACCACGACTCTCAGCGAATCGAGCACTTCTCTGACAGCCTGATGGAATTCCGGCTCCGACGGATTCTGCTCGATGACCTGAGCGATGATTTCGTCAACATATGACATATTGATCTCCTCCTGACGGGAATGTTTTAATGCGAATTTATTATAATAAATGCGCCTTCAGGCAGAGTTACCATACCCAAAGACGCCCTTGTCTTTATGCCCGTAATTTTACAATAAAAAATTACGCTTGTCAAGTATAAATGCAGCTTTTTGTTAAAAATCCTGCAAATTTGCTGACTTTTATAGCTGATTATGTGCAAAAACGCATTAGATTTGCTGTTTGCCTTGCAAAGAACTTAGCGAGCGGTTATCGGCTCGGCGCTCTTGAGCCATTCGGCAACCTCGCCCTTGCGGGGTATCGAGGCGGCAGCTCCCAGCCGTGAAACCGCGATCGCCGCAGCCCCCGCCGCCGTGCGGCAAGCCTCGCCGATAGCGGCTCCGGAGCAGAGCGAAGCGAAAAGATAGCCCGTGAAGGTGTCGCCCGCCGCCGTGGTGTCGATGACGGAGGTTTTGTAGGCGCAGCAGCGCTCGGTGCGTCCGCCGTGGGAATAAACGCTGCCGCCCTCGCCGAGGGTGAGGACTATATCGGTCAGCCCGCCCGCCTGTGCAATGAAATCAAAGGGGTCGCCGCTGCGCGCGAAGGCGCAGGCCTCCGTTTCGTTGAGTATGACGCATTCGAGCTTTGAGAGGTCGATTCCCCGCAGGCTCTCGTCAAACGGCGAGGGATTCAGCACCGTGCGAAGCCCCGCCTCGGCGGCGCATTGAACGATATACGGCAGCTCGTTTATCTCGTTTTGCAGCAGCAGGTAATCGCCGCGCTCCATTCCCGCCAGAGCCGAACGGATATGCTCGCGGGTGATGCGGGCGTTTGCGCCGGGGTAGATCAGAATGGCGTTCTCGCCTTTTTCGTCCACTTGGATCGTCGCCTGACCCGTCTTGCCCTCCACGGTGAGCAGGCTGCGGGTGTCGACGCCCGCCTCATTAAGCATACGGCGTAAAAATTCACCGTCGCTGCCGATACAGCCGGCAAATACCGTCTGAGCGCCCGCCCTCGCGGCGGCTATCGCCTGGTTGAAGCCCTTGCCACCGGGAAATTGATTCAGCTCCCCGACCGCGAGCGTTTCACCTGGTCTGACTATGCTCTTGACGGAATAAACAAGGTCGATGTTGCACGAACCGAAAACAAGAATCTTCAAAACGACCGCTCCTTCTAACCTTATACTATCTAATTATATAGCCTCCGTGCCCGTCCCGCAAGTGATTTAATAAATTTGTGCAGCCCTTGAGCGGATGAAATTCATTACGCCTTATGAATTGCCTGTTATAACGCAAAAAGCCGCCTCCGGTTGGGAGGCGGCTGAGAGGATTTAGGAATTTAGAAACTTAGGAGTTTAGGAGCTTAGAGAGCGGGGGATTACATGAGGCTGAGGTAGAGCTGCTTGAGCTCCTCGACGCTCGTATCTCTCGGGTTGCCGGGGCGGCAGGCGTCAGCATATGCGCTCTCGGCGAGGAACTGCACGTCCTCGGGCTTGACGATATCCTTGAGGTCTGCGGGGATGCCGACATCGTGGGAGAGCTGCCTTACCGCGTCAACGGCGGCCTTGCGGTACTCCTCCTGAGTCATATTCTCGGTGCCCTTAACGCCCATTGCCCTTGCGATGTCTCTGTATTTCTCGCCCGTGCAGGGTGCGTTATACTCCATGACGGTGGGCAGGATGATGGCGTTTGCTACTCCGTGCGGGGTGTCATAGAGAGCGCCGAGCGGGTGAGCCATTGAATGGACTATGCCGAGGCCGACATTTGAGAAGCCCATGCCCGCAATATACTGGCCGAGAGCCATATCTGTTCTGCCCTCGGGGGTATTCTCGACAGCGCCTCTGAGCGAGCGGGAGATTATCTCTATAGCCTTGAGGTGGAACATATCCGACAGCTCCCATGCGCCCTTGGTGATGTAGCCCTCGATTGCGTGGGTCAGGGCGTCCATGCCGGTCGCCGCGGTCAAACCCTTGGGCATACTGGACATCATATCGGGGTCGACAACTGCCACGACGGGGATATCATGCACGTCAACGCAGACCATCTTGCGGTTCTTCTGCACGTCGGTGATAACATAGTTGATGGTGACCTCCGCGGCGGTGCCTGCGGTGGTGGGCACGGCGATGATAGGCACGCTCTTATTCTTGGTGGGTGCAACGCCCTCGAGCGAACGCACGTCGGCGAATTCGGGATTGTTGATGATAATGCCTATCGCCTTGGCGGTATCCATTGAGGAGCCGCCGCCGATAGCGACGATATAGTCGGCATCCGCAGCCTTGAATGCCGCTACACCCGCCTGAACATTCTCGATAGTGGGATTCGGCTTGATATCGGTGAAAAGCTCATAAGCCAGACCCTCTTTATCGAGGATATCCGTAACCTTCTGAGAGACACCGAATTTCACAAGCGAGGGATCGGAGCAGACCAGTGCCTTGCGGAAGCCTCTTGACTTTGCCTCGGCCGCAACATTGGCGACTGCGCCGCTGCCGTGATAAGAAGTTTCGTTGAGAACAAATCTTTGTGCCATTGTGATTTCCTCCTCAGAAAATTGAAAATTGTAATTTGATTCTGCGGTCACCCGCATTTCGCTTTCAGTATAGCCGAAAAATCGTAAAAGTCAATTAAGAAGCCGTGAATTTTTTATTAATTCGACAGACAAAACATATAGACTTTTCGACGGAATTATTGTAAAATGGGTTTATCAAATATTCGGAGGTTTTACCGATGACTAAAAAAGGATTGATAGCCGTCTTGCTTGCATTGCTTACCGCTTTGACCCCTGTTTTTGCCTCGGCGGCGCCGAATTCGGATTACACTCTCGTTTCGCCCTATAAGGACGTCGATTGGAGCAGTCGCAGGGCATATAAAACGGGTCTGCACACCCACTCCTCCGTCAGCGACGGCAGCGAGACCTTCAGAAACATGATATACGCCGCCTATGAGCAGAATTACGATATCCTCTCATTCTCAGAGCACGGTATAACCGGCAGGGCGTGGGATAAAACACCGTTTATCAGGCCGCTTTATCTCTATTCATATCTGCTCGGCTACGATAAGAAGCCGCTGACCCCGGAGGAGTTTGCCGCCGTGACCGACGGCAGCGCCGCCGTCGGAGCCGCGGGCGAGGCGAGGGGCAGGGGAATGTTTTGTCTGACCGGCTCAAACGAGCTGAACGGCGTTACCGTCACAATGAGCCATGTCAACGGATATTTTCTGCCCGAGAATGTCGGCAATATGGATTGGGGCTTTGAGAACGGCTACGATTACGCGCTTTCGCTGGTCGAGAAGCACGGCGGTGTATCGCATATCAACCACCCCGGCGACTGGTCCGGCACGGTATGGGACGATAAAAAAGGCGAATTCAACACCGAAAGCGTCGATCTGCTCACCGACAAGCTGCTGCGTTACCCCTCCTGCCTCGGCGTGGAGGCGGTCAACGGCTTCACCTCGGTGACCGCACACGACCGCGTGATGTGGGACAGCCTGCTGACCCGCTGCCTGCCCTACGGCAAGACGGTGTTCGGCTTTGCGGGCTCGGACGCCCACACGACGGGCAGGCTCAACAGCTGCTTTATGTATTTCATGCTCGACGAGGTGTCGAACGAGTCGATACGCTCCTGCATGGAGAGGGGCGAATTCTTCGGTGCAACGCACACCGTAATTTCGAGCGGCGCAATAGGCCCCGAGCAGGACGTCCATGCGCCGGAGGGCGTTGATCAGCCGCTTGCAAGGGTCAGCTCACTCACGACCGAGGGCCATAAGATCACCCTTTGCGCCGACAACGCCGACTATGTGCAGTGGATAGCGAACGGCAGAATAATCGCAAAGCAGGAGCTTTCCGACGGCAAGGCAACGCTCGACCTTGACACGCTGAGCACGGCGGATATGCTCTATGTCCGCTGCGAGATTTACAATGTGAACGGCATGGTTTTCTCCCAGCCGATAGTTATCGACAGGGGCAGCGCTCCGCTCAAGTATGAGCCGAATACCACCGCCGCTCAGAGAGCCGAATTCATCCTGAAGAGCACAAGGGTCTATGTGATATTCAAGGCTCTCTTCGATTTAATCTCCGGCAGCATTAAAAAGTGAGATAAATGCAAAAAGCGCCGCAGGTTTCAGCCTGCGGCGTTCTTTATTTAAGCTCTGCAATGAATTCAATCGTGCGCCCGTCGGGGCCGACTGCCTTTATCGAGCCTTTGTGCCCCTCGGCGATGCTGCGGGCTATCGAGAGCCCGATGCCGAAGCCGCCCGAGCTGCGGGATTTATCCGTGCCGCAACTACTTTCCTCAAACTTTTCAGTTGAAAAATTCACAAAGATATGATATAATTATATTGATTCAGAACAATAAAGGAAGCTTTTCGGAAGATAATGAATTTGAAAAACAGAGCAAAAGAGAGTGTGTAGTGTCAAAGTTTGATTTCAAGAAGAAGTATCTTATCATTTATTTGTGCCTGATTGTTTTCGACGCCTTTCTTATGCTGTGCCGCTGGTTGGAGCATATTGTCCCGAATGTGCGCCTGCTGCCGGACTTTTTGCTTGACCATATTACCAATTTTGCACTTTGTATGCTGCTCCTGTTGATTTTCGGAATTACCGTTCTGTCCTTTGGTGGAAAGTTTAGAGGCATTACGGCAGTGGCATTGGTAACGAGTGTATTAAACATTGGGTATGAGTGTTTTATTCCAATACGGAATACCCCCGACATTCTGGACGCCGTGTTCGGCGTTATCGGCATTGCAGTCGCATACATTTTTCTGATACTGCTCAGGAAAAACGGACTGATTGTCAAATAGGGCACCTGACATCTTTAAAATTGCAAACCCACCTACTCTTATTTTTCGGAGGTATATTATGAATAATAAAACAAAACAAGGCGGGCTTGGCATCGTATCCGTTCTGACGATTATCTTTATTGTGCTGAGGCTGTTGGGAGTTATCAAGTGGAGTTGGATATGGGTGCTTTCGCCCATATGGATTTCCGCAGTGATTGTGGTCGCTGTGTTTTCTGTTATCCTGATTGGCGGTAGGATTAAAAAGGGGAAATGGTAACTTCCCGCTTCCAAAGCCGAACAACTCTCCAAGCACCTGTTTTCGATACTGAAAGCAGGTGCTTTTTTGTTTCCCGAAAACCTGCATTTTCAGAAAATGAGCAAGGTAGTATAACTCACTTACCTCACTTTTGAAAGTCACTCACAGCAAAGAAAACCGGCGATTTTCACCCCGAAAAACTGCATAATCACGCTCTATCCTTCGACTGTCGAAGATGGGACGGCGTAACCGACGATTTTACTATCGTCGGTTATTTTTTGCTCTTTTTTCAGAAAGCACCCTCAAAAACGACGGACAAATTCAGAGTAAGAGTAAGACCATTGAAATTTCTTTTTTTATTTTGCCTTGAAATTTCCCAATTAAGTGAGGGACAAATTCAAAACTTTTTCGTTCAAATCGAAAAAAATTTCCCAATTGGTTAGTGAGGGTGCTTCAAGTCCTCGTGTTCTTTGACAACTGAATGACCGTCTGATTGTGATATGACCCTGCGATGACAGGAGCAGGGCAACGCCGCTTGATAGGGGCAGGAACGGCAATCGGAGAAAGCGGCAATATCTACCCACACTTCTTTTGTGTGGGTGAATTTAGAAAGGAGATGGCGAAAGCGCCGAGAATGAGCAAAAAGTGGAAACAGGAATGGGCGCTGTTCCTGAACCACCGCAACCGTATCACCTACAACGAACTTTGCCGCAAATGTCGCTTTGACTGCAAGCAGAGTTTCCGTGTGCTGGTGATCGAATGTCCGAAATTTATGCGAAAGGAGCGGAAGCCGAATGGAAAATCTCATCATCACAAAAGCCAGTGAAGTTACCGTCAAGGAGGTGGAGTGGCTGTGGTATCCGTATATCCCTTACGGTAAAGTGACTGTGCTGCAGGGCGATTCCGGCGACGGCATCGACTCAAACGGCGATATCACCGTCTCTGGCGGCGAAATGTATATCAGCGGCGAGACCACCGAGGTTACAATGGATAGCCTTATCTACGGCGAGAGCTTCGGCATGGGCAGCGCCTCGAGGATAGCGGCAACGAATAAAATCAAGCCGTCGGCTCGGTAAAATCCGAATCGGCGGCTTTCGGTATATTCTGTTTATTGCGGCACAGCTTCGGCGCAGGCAACGACCCTTGCGGCGGCGATTGAAGCGGCGGCAAGGCAGTCGGCAACACCGCGTCCCGAGAGATAGGAGTGCAGGAACACCGCCCCGAAGCTGTCGCCCGCCCCTACGGTGGAGACAATCTCGGCTTTGACCGCGCCGCAGCGATAGAATTCTTTGCCGCGGCAGTCATAGGCAAAGGCTCCGTCACCGCCCCTTGTGACGATCATCAGCTTGCAGCCGCCGAATCCATCGGCGAGCCGAGCTGCGGCGTCCTCGGCCGCGGGGCATTTCCTGCCGAAGACGGTCTCAAATACAGTCGGCAATTCCTCGTCGCTGAGCTTCACGACGTCGGCGTTCGAGAGGGCAAATCTCACCGTCTCGCTCGTGTAAAACGGCGGGCGGATATTCATATCGACAAATACCGTTTTGCCGTCGCATCTCTCAAGCAGTCGGCGCACGGTGCTTAAATTATCTTCGCTTCTGAGCGCCAAAGTGCCGAAATACATCACATCGAAATCGCCGCAGTCCTTTGGCGGCGGGATCATGTCATAGGCGACTCCGCTCAGCAGGTCATAGGTCGGTACGGAATTCTCATCAAGCGTGACAAGACAGCGCCCTGTCGGGGCATTCACCACGGCAACGCAGCCCGTGCCCACTCCGAGACGGCGGATGCCCTCGAGCGTTTCGGCGCCGAGAGAGTCGTTGCCCACAGCGGTTATGATGTCCGCCTCGCCGCCCGCCTTGACGAAATGCGCCGCAAAGTTGAGCGGAGCGCCGCCGAGGCACTTTTTGTCGGGATAAATGTCCCACAGCACCTCGCCGAAAGATAATAACTTCATACCGCACCCCCGAATTCCGTAATACAACATAAGTATACCATCATCACCGCCGAATTTCAACCCGCCGAAACAGGTGGGATTCGGAATTGTCGGCATGGTTACTGTGAAGCGGAGGTTTGATTAATTTTAATGTGGTGCATGGATGTTTTAAAAAGAAAGAAGCACCTGCATATGCAAGTGCTTCTTTTGGCTGGGGAATAGGGATTCGAACCCCAACAAACAGAGTCAGAGTCTGTCGTGCTACCGTTACACTATTCCCCAATGCAACTCAGCGTGTGGGCTACGGATATATATTATACACGATTCGCCGTAAAAGTCAACACCAAATTCCGAAAAAATTTCAAATTTTTATAAAAATTCTTTACCGCTGCTACGTCGGGGCACTCGGCAATTGATTTTGCGCGGGCGGCGTGCTATAATATATACATTATTATATTATGTCGGAGTGATACGGTTGAAAGATCTGATCAAAAAGCTCCTGTCGCCGAGGGCGCGCAGGCGCATACTTGATTTTCTCAATCACCTGTGGTGCGGCTTCTGCAAGCTGCTGCCGCTGCGAAACAGGGTGCTTTTCTATACCATACGAGCGAACGGACGGCTGCTTGACAACAGCCGCGCGGTCTATGACGCTTTGGACTGCAAAAAGGTCGTCTTTGCGCGAATGCTGCCTCACCCTGAGCGTATAAAGCCACTCATCTATTATTATCTGCTCACGAGCCGTGTGATAGTCACCGACGACTATGTGCGCTATATGCGCGCGGTGAAGCTCAGGCCGCAGCAAAAGCTGATACAGATATGGCACGCCTGCGGAGCCTTCAAAAAGTTCGGGCTGGACGCCCCCTCGCGCCTGACAAGGCAGGAGGAGCTTGCAACGCATTCGCAATACACCGCCGTCGCCGTCACGGGCGAGGAGTGCCGAAAAGCCTTTGCCCACGCTTTCGGAGTGAGCGAGGATATCTGCCTGCCGATAGGGCTGCCGAGGACGGATCGGCTGCTGCAAAATGCGCCCGAAATGCGTGACGCCGTGAGGAAACGGCACCCTGAATTCCGCGGCAAGACGGTGTATCTTTATTGCCCGACCTTCCGCGAGGCGGGGGGCAAGCAGGTGAGATATGACCCGCGAATTGATTTCGCCGCTCTCAGCGCCGCCCTCGGCGAGGAGGAGATATTCATCGTGCGCCGTCACCCGATAATGGATTACGAGCTGCTCAACGGCGAATATCCGAATATTCTTGACCTCTCGGGCGAATCCACGCTTGAATTGACCGCCGCCTGCGACGTGATGATAACGGATTATTCCTCCGTGATCTATGACGCCTGCCTGCTCGACGTGCCGACGGTGTTCTATTGCCCCGACTGCCGCGAATACGAGCGCGGCTTCTATCTGAATTTCCCCGACGATCTGCCGGGCGAGATGATAACCGACCCCGCCGAGCTGCTCGATGCAGCCCGCAGGGCAAAAAAAGATCCGCCCGTTGGGCGGATAGCGAGTTTCCGCAGCGGGCAGATGGGCGCTTGCGACGGCCACTCTGCCGAGCGGGTCGCCGAGCTTATCAAAGGTTATTTGAAATGACTGCGTCAAATATCCGCTTGCGGCTGCCGCAGTCGATATAGTCAAAGTTGAAATCCCTGAAACGGCGCAGCTGAGCCTGCCCGTCTCGGGGGTTTTGTATTTCGTCGAGGACTTTGCCGAACTCGGTGACGACTCTGCCGGGCACATAGCTCTCGTAGTCGTAATAAAACGAGCGTTCCTTTTGGTATTCGGCGAGGTCGAAGGCGTAGAAGATGCATGGCTTGAGCAGCAGGGCGAAATCCATGCAGACAGAGGAGTAATCGGTCACAACGCAGTCGCATATCATCGTCAGGGCGCCGATATCCTCGCTTGTGACGTCGACAGTGCCGTCAAGGCTTGCACCCGAATTGAGCTGCGGGTGCAGCTTTATCAGCAGGGCGTGTGTGCCGCCGAGCCGCCCGTTGAATTCGGCAACGTCAAGATTTTTGAGCAGCTTGCCGTCGTATTCGGGGTCGTCGCGGAAGGTCGGGGCATAGAGCACGAGCTTTTTGCCGGCGCATTCAGGGTGCTTTCGGTCGAATTCGCATCGCAGCTCGTCTGAGTCGTGCCTGCCGAGCAGGATATCCGTCCTCGGCGAGCCGAGGGGCAGCACCTTGCTCTCATCCACGCCGAAAGCCTCGGCATAGACGGGGGCGACATTTTTTGATGAGCAGATCACATAGTCGAGCCTTGCGGAGCACGCCTTTTCACGCCGCCTGACCTCATCGGTCAGGGGAGCGGACAGCCCGAATTTTTTGAATGCGCCCTCGGCGTGCCAGAGCTGGGTGATAACGGCTTCGTTGGAGAAGCGCAGGGACGCCATGGGCATGAAATTGTCGTTGAGGAAGATGAATTTTGAGGTCGCAAGGTTCTTTGCGCCGACGGTGAAGAAGCGCAGCGCACGCAGGCAAGAGCGCAGGAATGCGCCGCCGCCCGAGCGGTCAAGCCGCAGGTCGCTGCCGCTGACATTTACCGTCTCAAAGCCGCCGACACTTTCGATATACCGCCGCATCTCGCTCAGGGAGTCGTGCCCGCCGCCGTTGTGGGGCGCAACGAAACAGACCCTGCGCCGCTTTAAGGGCAGAAGTCGGCAGAGCGCAAAAAAGAACGCATACAGCTTGTAAAAAAACTTTTTCAAAATATCACCTAAAATTAACGCCGTAGACAGCCGTTGAGGTGGCCTGCGGCGCTGAATTTGTTATTTTTTGAGCTTCAGGAAGAGCATTGCGCCCCACTTGATGGCGAAATCGGGCAGGAAGCCGAATTTCGGCGAGGTTTTGAGCAGCACTATCACGCGTAGTAGCCTCGGGTCGAGCGGCTTTTTGCCGCTGAAGCGCAGCTTTATCTTGCCCCTTGCCTTGCCGCCGACGTTGAAATTCTCAAATTCGGCGAATTCGGGGTCGCTCTCGCGGCTGATGACCTCAAAGAGCGGCATCGACTGGGCGTAGAGCGAGCGAAAAAACGCTTTTGTTGCGCCTTTGCCGACGGTTATGCTGACCGTCGGGCGCTCTGCGGCGGCTCTGCGGCTCGCAAGCGGCGAGCCAAGCTCACGGTTTGCGCCGTCAAGGCGTTTGAGCGTGGCGGGGGTCATGCGCTTCCTCAGTTCGCCGCATTCGGCGCTGATAAAGGCGAGAGCCTCGTCGTCCGCCCCCCAAAGCAGGCGGTAGAATTCATTTTGCAGCGTGTAATAGGTCTTATAGATTATTTCCTGCAGGTAGTCCTCGTCCGCACCGACAGCCTCGGCGGCGGTGTAGACTATCTCCAGAGAGGTGCGGAAATTCTGAAGCAGGTCAACGCTTATCGACTGCGTGACGGACTTGCCCTCGTCGGGCTGATGGCGGCGGTACTTCATCACGGCGGAGTAAACGCCGGTTATTTTCGGCTTCGCCGTCAGTATGAGCGGCAGCCAGAATGCGCCGTCCTCGCTGTAGCGGGTCGAGGGGAAGCGCACGCCCGAATTCTTCAGCAGCTCTGTGCGGCAGCATTTGTTCGCCGGCAAAAAGTTCCACAGCAGGCGCTTGTCGAAGCAGTCGACAGCCGTTTCTCTTGCAAGGGAATCGACTATCGGGTTATACTCCGTGCCGCCGAAGCCGAAGCGCATACAGCGGCAGAGCGCAAGGTCGCTGCCCGTATTCTCGAGGGCATTATACATCTCCTCAAGGGCGGTTTGACTCAGCAGATCGTCGCTGTCGAGGAAGAGAATATATCTGCCCTCGGCAAGCTCGATGCCTTGGTTGCGGGCGGAGGAAACGCCGCCGTTCTCCTTGTGTATTGCCGTAACGCGCTTATCCTGCGCGGCGAAGCGGTCGACCATGGCGGGAGTGCCGTCGGTCGAGCCGTCGTCCACTATTATAATTTGTATATCTTTAAGGCTCTGAGCGAGCAGGCAATCGAGCGTCTCGGGCAGAAAGCCCTCGCAATTGTATGCGGGCACGACTACCGACACTTTCGGAGCAGTTTTTATTTCATCCATTTGAGCACCGTTTTGCCGAAATGGCGGCTGATATCCTGTGAAAACGCCTCGTGAATATCCGCAATGGAGCGGATCTCAACGACGCTGCCTATGATATTTTCAAGATATGCGGGGATCCTCGGGTGATCGTGCAGCAGCTGCATCGTGCGCTGAAAATCGGCAAGGCCGCTCCTGCTTGAGCCGAAGAGGACAAGCCCTTTCTCGAGCACCATGCGGGTGTTGATGCCGATAAAGCTCTCGCTCACGCCCATGAGGCCGATGCTGCCCTCGGGGTTGATGTGGTCGATTATCTGCGCTATGGCGAATCTCGAAGCCTCGCCGCCGACGCACTCAAAGCCGTGGTCTATCCGCAGATCGTCGGGGATGTGGTCGACGTGATAAACGCCATCCGCAAAGGCGAAGTAATTCAGCTTCTCATAGACCGTGCCGAAGATATAGAGCTTGGTGTCGGGGTAGAGCGCCTTGAGTATCAGCGAGGTGATGAAGCCGACGTTGCCGTCGCCCCACACGCCTATCGAATTCTTGCGGGAGTGTGAGAATCTCTCAAAACGGCTGACCGCATGGACAGCTACGCTTATAAGCTCGGTGAAGGAGGCGACCTTGAGGTCAAGCCCCTCGGGCACGGGCACGAGGCGGTCGTAGGGCATATCTATATAGTCCCTGAGGAAGCCGTCGTAGCCGCTCGAGCAGAAGTGGCTCGTCGGCAGGTAGTTCTCGGCTATCACGTCGTCATGCTCGGTCGGCATATTCGGCACGGGCACGACCAGATCGCCGGGCTTGTAGTGACCCGTCGGGTCAAAGACGACCCTTGCGACGCATTCGTGTATCAGCGCCATGGGCAGCTTTGCCTTGAGAGCCTCGCGGCTGCGGTTGCCGAGGTAATAGCGCTGATCCGCCTTGCATATCGAGAGATACTCGGGGCGCATGATAACATTCTTTTTAAGATCCGGCTCGGTGCAGGCGATGTCTATCATCCCCGGCGCCACAAGCCTGTAAACAGCGTTAATCATCGCAGTCCTTGCCTTTCAGAAGCGTTTTGGCGACCTTGAGGTCGTAAGGGTAGGTTATCTTGATGTTGAATATCTCGCCCTCCACCATGTAGACAGGCTTGCTTTTGATGGAGAATATCTTGCAGGCGTCGGTGAGGATAGCTTTCTCATCCTCGGTGAGGCTCGAGAGCACTCTCTCAAGCTCCTTGAGGCGGAATGATTGCGGGGTCTGACCCTGATACATCTTGCTGCGCTCGGGGATGGAGCTTATCATGCTGCCGTCCTCGCTGGCGACGATGGTATCGGTCGCGGGTATGACCGTGTCGCAGGCGCCGTATTTCTCCGCCGCTTCGACATTCTCGCAGATTATCCTGTGGGTGAGGAACGGGCGGACCGCGTCGTGAGTGACGATTATAGTATTCTCGTCGGTCTCGCAGTTCTCCTCGATATAGGCTATGGCGTTCTCGAGGGTGCCGTTTCTGGTCGCGCCGCCCGCAATGACGGTTATCTTTTTGCCGTCGGGCAGGTGCTTTGCGACGAGATCCCTCGTGTGGGCTACCCACGCCTTGGGGCAGAGCACAAGGATCTCATCTATCTTATCGTTGATGAAGAATTTCTCTATGGTGTGGATGATAACGGGCTTCGTACCCAGCTCGAGATATTGCTTCGGGGTATCCGAATTGCCCATGCGGCTGCCGATGCCGCCTGCGAATATCGCTGCGATTACCATTCTGATCGTCCTTCCTTATTTCTTTTTGACCATTTCGTTGTATTGAGCGCATATCTCCTCGGCGCTGCCGCTCGCAATGAGCCTGCCGTGGTCGAGGATTATTGCCTTGTTGCAGATGTTGAGCACCTGCTCCACGCTGTGGGAGACAAAGAGCACCGTGATGCCCTTGTCAAACATCGAGCGTATCTTGGCCTCGCTCTTCTTCCTGAATTTTGCGTCGCCGACCGAGAGCACTTCGTCGAGAATGAGTATCTCCGGCTCGACGGCGGTGGCTATTGCGAAGCCGAGCCTCGCCCTCATGCCGGAGGAATAATTCTTGACCGGCACCTCGATGAAGTCGCCCAGCTCTGAAAATTCGACTATCTGGTCGTACTTCGACTCGATAAATTTCCTCGGGTAGCCCATGGTGGCGCCGTAGAGGAAGACATTCTCCTTGCCGGAGTAATTCATGTCGAAGCCTGCGCCGAGCTCAAGCATCGGGGCTATGATTCCGTTGACCCTGACCTTGCCCTCGGTGGGCTTGAGCACGCCGGCGATCACCTTGAGCAGGGTGGATTTGCCCGCCCCGTTGAAGCCGAGCACGCCGACCCTGTCGCCCTTTTCGACGGTGAAGGAAATATCCCTGAGCGCCCAGAATTCGGTGAAATGCAGCTTGCGTGTCACGAGCTTTATAAAATATTCTTTAAGGTTATCGACTTTTTCTTTGTTGAGATTGAACATCATGCTCATATTCTCAACCACAATTGCGGGTTTGCCCATAAGTCTTTCCTTTCGTCAGATATAAAGAATGAATTTATCCTGCTTCTTATAGAAAAGCACGAGGCCGATTATCACCGTCAGCAGCGCAAAGCCGAGGGAGTAGACAAGGTGATGAATGTTTATCATCTTGCCGTAGAGTACGCAGGAGCGGAACATCTCGGTTATCGAATAGAGCGGATTCGCCATAAGCGCCATTTTGATGACCTTGCTCTGAATTTTTAAGCCCTCGATATTATAGAATATCGGGGTCATGTAAAACAGCAGCATACAAAACACTTCGTAAAGATACTCGATATCCTTGAAGAATACCTCGAGGGTGCAGAGGATAAGACCCACACCGACCGAGAGCATCAGAAGTACCAGCACGGGCACAAAGACCAGAAAAATATACGGCGTGATGTGCGGCGGATTCTTTGAGAAGAAGTAGAAATAGACTATGAAGCAAACGAGCACCAGCAGCGAGATGAGGAAGGTCACAAACGTCGAGATGACGTTTGACAGCGGGTAGATGTACTTCGGCACATAGACCTTCTTTATCACCGAGGAGCTGTTGCGTATCGAGCGCATCGCCCGCTTGGTGGACTGGGAATAGAACTCATACAGCAGCCTGCCGCAGAGCAGGTAAATGGGGTAGTTGACCGTCTGCGACGATCTGCCGAAGGGGCCGCTGAATACGGCAACGAGCACTATGGTGGTCAGCAGCGGCTGGAGAAAGGTCCAGAATATGCCGAGCACGGAGTTGCGGTATTGCAGCTTTATGTTTTTGCGGACTATCTCATAGAGCAGATAGCGGTATTTATAGAAATTATTCAGGTATTTTTTCATGGCGTTTTTCCTTTATTTCGCAAAGCCCCATTTGGAGTAATAACGGAGCATGGAATTGATCTGGATCAGCTTGAGGCGGAAATTCTTTTTGGATTCCCTGCCCCATTCGTGATAGACCGTTGCGCCGGGGTAATAGACGGTGCGGCTTCTTGCGTTGACCTCGCGGGTCAGGTCGCAGTCCTCAAAATACATGAAGTACCGTTTGTCAAATCCGCCTATCTCACGGAAAAGCTCCGTGCGGATAAACATGAAGCAGCCCGTGGCGTTCTCGATATCGACGGGCTTCGTGAGGTCACGGTCGAGCATTGCGTATTCGCGCAGGGTCTTGCCCGGCTCGCCGTTGCCCCTGAGCCTGCTTGCGATGAGGTAATGCAGGGCGGGGCACTTCTTGCCGAGGATCTGAAGCCTGCCGTCGGGGAACCTGATCTCGGGCGAGAGCATACCGATATCGGGGTGCTGCTCCATATAGTCGCCGAGGATGGATATAACGTCGTCCTTGACGATAATGTCGGGGTTGATTATGACGTGATAATCGGAGTCGAGCCTGTCCATTATAAGGTCATGCCCAGCGCCGAAGCCGACATTGGAGCCGCTTTTGATAACGGTAACTTCGGGATAAGTCTTTTCTATATGCTCCGTGGTGCCGTCAGTGGAGCCGTTATCGACCACATAGAGGCGGAACGGAGCTTTGGTGCATCTTAAAAGCGAGCCTATGGCATTGTCGATGGTCGCAATGTTATTATAGGTCACGATGCAGCCCGTTACGGTTTTATTCATTTATACGATTCCTTTCCAAGGCACAAATTGGAAATTTACACTTTCAGCAGCGCTGATATTATTCTCAGCCGCCAGAGCAGCTTTTGCTTCGCCGTGGTGCTGCCGCCGGTCACATTGTCGCCGTGGCGGCGCCAGAGTATCAGCGGCTCGCCGACAAGGGCGACCTTGCGGCGCCTCTTGAGCGCGACAAGGGCTATCCACCAGTCGTGCATCGGTATCCCCTCGGGGAAAGGGAGAGACTCGAGCATGACTTCTCGAGTGAACGCCATGCAGCAGCCGACGAAGGAGTTTTTGACGATATTGCGCAGGTATGAGGCGTTGGAGCCGTGGAGCGCGAAGTAGGAGCGCTCTGTCACGTTGAGGCGCGAGTCCGTGACGCTTGCGTCATGGAGCACAAGCTCCGCTCCGCCCTCGAATTCCCGCATGACCCTCTCGACCTTGCCGGGCAGCCACACATCGTCCTGATCGCTCAGGAAGATGACGTCGCCGGTGCAGCGGCGCAGGGCGCTCTCAAAATTTGCGACAACGCCCTTGCCGGGGCCCTCGAAGTAGCGCACCCTGCCGTCGCTCTCGATAAAGGGGAGGACTGCGGCCTTGGTGCTGCCGTCGGGGCGGTCGTCGGAGACTATCACTTCGTCGTTTTCGCCGAGCTGACCCAGGATGGAGGTGAGCTGCTCGGCGATATATTCACCGCCGTTGTAGGCGGCGAGTGCGACAGAGATCTTCATATCAATAGAGCTTTGCGCCGGCGGGGATGTGGTTATCCACCATCAGCAGGTGGAGCTTCTCCTCGCCCTCCTCCTCATGGATGGCGCTGAGCAGCATTCCGCAGGACTCGATGCCCATCATCGCTCTCGGCGGGAGGTTGACAATGGCGATAAGGGTCTTGCCGATAAGCTCCTCCGGCTCATAGAAGGCGTGGATGCCGCTGAGGATCGTGCGATCCTTGCCGGTGCCGTCGTCGAGGGTGAATTGCAGCAGCTTCTTGCTCTTGGGCACTGCCGAGCATTCCTTGACCTTGACGGCTCTGAAATCGGACTTGCTGAAAGTATCGAAATCTACAAATTCTTCAAAGAGAGGCTCGATCTTGACCTTGGAGAAGTCGATGACCTCCTCCTCGGCGGGCTGAGCGGCTTCTTCAGCGGTTTCGGCAGCCTTTGCGGGGGCCTTGGGGGTGTCCGCGCCGCCGAGCGACTTCATGGTCGGAAAGAGCAGCACGTCTCTGATGGCTGCAGAGTCGGTCAGCAGCATGCAGAGCCTGTCGATGCCGTAGCCGATGCCGCCTGTCGGGGGCATACCGTATTCGAGAGCCATGAGGAAGTCCTCATCGGTGGTGTTGGCCTCTTCGTCGCCCTTGGAGAGAAGTATCTCCTGAGCCTTGAAGCGCTCTCTCTGGTCTATCGGGTCGTTGAGCTCGGAGTAGGCGTTTGCCATCTCCCAGCCGTTCATAAAGAATTCAAAACGCTCGACATAATCGGAATCCTCGGGCTTCCTCTTGGTCAGCGGCGAGATCTCGACGGGGTGATCCATGACGAAGGTGGGCTGGATAAGATGCTCCTCTGCGAACTCCTCAAAGAAGAGGGAGAGGATATCGCCCTTGCCGTGCCTCTCTTCATACTCGACCTTGTGGGCGTCGGCGCAGGCGCGGGCGTCCTCAAGGGTCTTTATCTCGTTCCAGTCAACGCCGGCATACTTCTTGACGGCGTCGACCATCGTGATGCGCTCAAAGGGCTTGCCGAGATCCATCTCGATGCCGTTATAGGTGATCGTGGTGGTGCCGAGCACGTTCTGAGCCACGGTGCGGTAGAGATTCTCGGTCAGATCCATCATACCGTGGTAATCGGTGTAGGCCTGATAAAGCTCCATGAGGGTGAATTCGGGGTTGTGCCTTGTGTCAAGACCCTCGTTTCTGAAAACGCGGCCGATCTCATAGACCTTCTCCATGCCGCCGACTATCAGCCTCTTGAGGTAAAGCTCAAGGGAGATGCGCAGCTTGAGATCCTCGTCCAGAGCGTTGAAATGAGTCTCAAACGGTCTTGCGGCTGCGCCGCCGGCGTTGGCGACGAGCATCGGGGTCTCGACCTCGATAAAGCCCTGGGCGTCAAGGAACTTCCTTATCTCACGGATTATGAGCGAACGCTTGACAAAGGTATCCCTGACCTCGGGGTTCATAATGAGGTCGAGGTAACGCCTGCGGTAGCGCACGTCGGTGTTGGTAAGGCCGTGGAACTTCTCGGGCAGCGGCAGCAGCGACTTTGAGAGCAGCCGCAGCGACTTTGCGTGAATGGATATCTCGCCTCTGCGGGTCTTGAAGACAAAGCCCTTGACCTCGATGATATCGCCGATATCCCACTTTTTGAAGTCGGCGAATACATCCTCGCCGACCTCGTCTATCTTGACATAGACCTGCATTCTGCCGTTACGGTCGCGCACGTCGATGAAGTTTGCCTTGCCCATGTCGCGGCGGCTCATCATCCTGCCGCAGATGCACACGTCTTTATTCTCCAGCTCCTCGAAGCGCTCGGCTATCTCGTTGCTGTGGATATTCTGGTCGGCCGTGGTGACGGTGAAGGGATCCTTGCCCGCCGCACGCATGGCGTTGAGCTTGTCGACTCTTATCTGTCTCAGCTCATTTACGTCCTGCTCCTGCTCGGGAGCGGCGTTTATCTTTTCTTCAGCCATTTATTTCAATCCTTTCTTTGATACTTTTTAAAAGCGCAAAAGCGATAGGCGGAGCCGACGGCTCCGGTCCCCATCGCTGATTATTTACGGTCTTACTTGGAGATAGCAAGTATCTTCATCTCAATGACCTTGCCGGTCGGGGTGTTGACGCTCACAATGTCGCCGACCTTCTTGCCCATAATGGCAGAGCCGACGGGCGAAAGGTCGGATATGATGCCGTTATCAATATCGCTCTTGCCGAGGATCTTGTATTCGACTTCCTCTTCATAATCCATGTCATAGAGCTTGACCTTGGAGCCGATGTGGATGGACTCGGTGGTGAGCTCCTTTTCGTCGAGGATCTTGGCGTTGCGAAGGTCGGCCTCGAGCTTGGCTATCTCAGCCTCCATCTTGGCTTGTTCGTTCATTGCCTCATCGTATTCCGCATTCTCGGAAAGGTCGCCGTGTGAGCGGGCTTCCTTGATCTTCTCGGCGATATCGTCTCTGCCCTCGGTCTTGAGCCTGTTGAGCTCGGCGCTGAGTTTGTTATAATCTTCACGGGTAAATACTGTCTGCTTTTCCATATTGACATATCTCCTTTGATTTAAGTCGTCGTCATTCCCATATTATATATAAAATATATATAAAAGTCAAGGCTTTATTTTACAATGAACCCCCGCAGGCAGGCGGCGGGGTCGGCTTCGGCGCGGTCACGCCCGCCGATCTCGATATCGGGGCACACGGCTTTTGAGTATTCACCGCTGCCGCACAGCTCCGAGAGAGCGCCCGCAAAGTCGGCAGGGTCGACCCCCGAGGGTATTATGCCCCGATGCTCGGGCAAAAGCTCAAGCCCGCCACAGGTGAAGCAAAGGCGGCTCGCAAAGCGCTTTGAATAGAGAAAGATTGCCGAATTCTCCATGTCGGGCGAGGTGCAGCCGTCGGCGCAGACAGCGATATCCCGCCCCGCCGTCGGCTCATATCTTTGCCGCAGCAGCACGCTGGCACCGTAATTCTCAAAGGCGTCGGCGCAGGCTCTCGCGTATCGCTCGGGGCGGTTCGTGACGACTCTGACCGTCGCCGAGAGCGGCAGCAGGCGGCTCAGTTCGGCGGGCAGATAAGCGTTCCTGTCGCAAAGGGTCAGGCTGAATCGGTCGCTTCGGGGCGCGGCATCCCTAAGCATTGCGACGGCAGTGTTCAGCGTCAGCACGGCGGGCAGACGCGCGGGCACAAAGCGGCGCAGTCCGCGGATATCGGGAATGGTCAGGTCGCGGGGCGCAATGATGCGTGAGGCGTATCTGCCGCATTTTGCGGCGGTTGTTTCCCAGTCGATCCCGTTTTTGCCGCATGGGACATTCAGCAGGAAGAACGGCAGACCCGAGCGGGAGCGAAAAACCGACGGTTCGGAGCGGGCAAATGCCTTTGCCTGCCGCCTGCGCTCAAAATATCCGCCGGCCGTCTCAACTGGATTTAAAATAACAAACACACTACCGCTCCTCTCGCTTGCATAATAGTAACTTATGCGCGGTACGGTGCGGTAATGTGTAAAATTCTATCGTTAAATTATTCGTCGGTGAAAACGAGAGCCAATTCCTCAGCGGTCAATTCGCGGCAATCGCCCTCCGCTAAGTCGGGGTCGAGGTGCAGCGCCCCGATACGGGTGCGGCGCAGGTGTTCGACATGATTCCCGAGGGCGGCGAACATCCTTTTGACCTGATGATACTTGCCCTCTTTGATCTTGATTTCGGCAGCGGGAGCACCGCCAACTGTAAAGGGTTTGACCTTTGCAGGCAGACATTCCGTGCCGTCGACAAGGGTTATACCGCTCTCAAGCAGGGCAGCGTCCGAGGCGCTTATCGGTTCCTTCAGAATCGCTTCGTAGGTTTTGTAAACATGGTGCGACGGGCTCATTATACGGTGAGCCAAAGCGCCGTCATCCGTTATAATTAAAAGGCCCGTGGTGTCTCGGTCGAGTCTGCCGCAGGGGAAAAGCGAGCGTCGCTTAAGCTCCGGCGGGATGATGTCTATGACCGTCTCTTTACGCGGGTCATTGGTGGCGCTGATGACCCCCTGAGGCTTGTTGAGCATGATGTAAATATGCTCCTTTGCTGTAAAGTTATAACCCTTTACGGCTATATCGTCGGTCTCAACGTCCACCAGTTCCTCGGCTCTGAGCACGCAGCGGCCGTTCACCGTGACGGCGGCGTCCTTTATCAGCGTGCGAGCCTCCTTGCGGGATACATTGCAGTTGAGCGCTATCAATTTGTCAAGCCGTTTCAGCCCCATGGGCAGCCCTCCCGAGATGAAAAAAGAGGTCGGCAGGTCGCCGACCTCTCTTGAAATTTCAGTGATTACGCAAGCTCTGCGAAATACTTGATGGTTCTGACCATCTGGCTGGTGTAGGAATTCTCGTTGTCGTACCAAGAAACGACCTGTACCTGATAGAGGCCGTTGCCGAGGTCGCTGACCATGGTCTGGGTAGCGTCAAAGAGTGAGCCGTACTTCATGCCGATAACGTCGGAGGAGACGATAGGATCGGTGTTGTAGCCGTAGGATGCGGAAGCAGCAGCCTTCATAGCCTCGTTGATGCCTTCCTTGGTGACGTTGTCGCCCTTAACGACTGCGGTGAGGATAGTGGTGGAGCCGGTGGGAACGGGAACTCTCTGAGCGGAGCCGATGAGTTTGCCGTTAAGCTCGGGGATAACAAGACCGATAGCCTTTGCGGCGCCGGTGGAGTTGGGAACGATGTTTGAAGCGCCTGCGCGAGCTCTCCTGAGGTCGCCCTTTCTGTGAGGACCGTCAAGGATCATCTGATCGCCGGTGTAAGCGTGGATGGTGGACATGATGCCGCTCTGGATGGGAGCGTAATCGTTAAGAGCCTTTGCCATGGGAGCAAGGCAGTTGGTGGTGCAGGATGCGGCGGAGATGATGGTATCCTCAGCGGTGAGGGTGCCTTCGTTAACGCCGAAAACGATGGTGGGAAGATCATTGCCTGCGGGAGCGGAGATAACGACCTTCTTTGCGCCTGCGTCGATATGAGCCTGGCTCTTTGCCTTGGAGCAATAGAAGCCGGTGCACTCGAGAACTACGTCAACGCCGAGCTCGCCCCAGGGAAGATCCTGAGCCTTGGGCATTGCATAGATGGTGATCTCTTTACCGTCAACGGTGATCGAGCCGGGGGTAACGACGGTCTTGCCGTCCTCAGCGAATTCGGGCTCCTTGGAAGAAACGGTGTGAGCGTTGTCGCCTATTCTGCCTGCGTAGCCGCCCTGAGCGGTGTCGTACTTGAGAAGATGAGCAAGCATCTTGGGGCTGGTAAGGTCGTTGATAGCGACTATCTCATAGCCCTCTGCGCCGAACATCTGGCGGAATGCGAGACGACCGATGCGGCCGAATCCGTTAATTGCAACTTTAACTGCCATGATAAAAACCTCCAAAAAGTTTTTTGTTTTTGACCGTATTTATTTTATACATTTTTAGAGAATTATGCAACTGTTTTTCGCCGAAATTTTCACATTGTTAAAATATTCGGTAAACTAAACAAATTTATGCTCTCTGCGGGCGGCGGGCTTGCAATTCTGCCGAATTTATAATGCCGGTGGCGAAAATAAAGCGTTCTGACCGCCGAAGTTTGTGCTCGGCGATTGACTTTTTTGCCGAATAGTATATAATAAACTCATCCCGAAAATACGAAAGTGAGGAAATAAGATGAAAAAATCCGCTGTTCGCATCCTTTCAATGCTACTGACTTTGGTTATGCTCTTCTCCTCGGCTGCGCTGCCTTATGCCTTTGCCGAGCAGGTGCTCATCACCGAGAGAACTCCGCTTCTCGACGAGAACGGGGCGCTCACAAAGCCCGGATATTGCTTCAATAATATGTATGAATACGACCGCAGCGCCATCAAGGCGAACCCCACAAGGATCAAGGAGTGGGATTTTTATCAGATATCAAACGGCAGGTACTGCATTCAGTTCACTATCGCCGATATCTCGCTCGGCGGCGCCTGCACGGTCGGCCTTTTTGATATGCAGACAGGCAAGCGTTACGACGCCCTGAGCCTCAGCCTGCTGACCTTCGGCAGAATGGGCCTCAACAGCGACGCGATGACCCCGCAGCATTATTCACGCCATCTTTTCGGCTTTGACCTCGACGTGAGAGTGACCGACACCAAGCGCACCATCAGCTTCAGCGGCTATGCGGGACTTGAGCCGTTCAAGGCGGAGCTTAGCATGGAGATGTTCCCGAATCACGAGTCGCTCGTCATGGCGGTGCCTTTCGCCGACGCGGATGAGCAGCACTTCTACTTCAATCAGAAGGTCAACTGCATGGCTGTCACGGGCACCGTTACCGCAGGCGACCTGACCGTTGAATTTGACCCGTCGGATTCCTTCTGCGTGCTCGATTGGGGCAGAGGAGTTTGGCCGTATCACGAGAATTGGTGGTGGGGCAACGGCAGCACCCGCCTCGAGGACGGCTCGATCTGCGGCTTTGAGATAGGCTGGGGCTTCGGCGACATGAGCGCGGCCACCGAGAATACCGTATTCTATAACGGCAAGGCTCACAAGATAGGCAATATCACCCTCGTTGACCAGGATAAAAAGCTGGCGGGCGACTGGATGTCGCCGTGGGTGTTCACCTCCGACGACGGCAGATTTGAGATGACGATGACGCCGTTTTACGATAATATAACGCAGATGAGAGTGCTGTTCATCGGCAACATTTGCCACCAGGTATTCGGCAAATGGAACGGCACCATGACCCTCGACGACGGCACCGTGATAGAGATAAAAGATATGGTCGCCTTCTGCGAGAATTCGGACAATATGTGGTAAAAATTTACGGGGCATTCGGTTGAATGCCCCGTTATTCTTTTGCCTGTCAGCGATCACCGGGAATGGGGAGAAATATATCAGACAGCTTACAAAACACAGCGAATATGTTACAAGTGATTACAATATAGTTACAATATTGAAATATAACTTTACTTTTGGTCGGCAATTTGCTATCATTCAAGCGTGAAATGCAGTGAATACGGCGGTAGTTCCAATTCGTCACATTACACAAAAAACAGACCGAATTTTCTATGTTTCTCTCGTGTTATTTTTGCGGCTCCGAAAAGACTGTATTCATGAAGGGCAGAAGGGGAGATGAGCCCTTTTGCGGCGAAAGTCAAAAATGCTTGCTTGTGAAAGGAGGAAGAGCGGGCGACGGGCGCACCTTCATTAAAAAGTGAAAGGAGTTTGGAATTGGTAAGAGAGAGAATGAAAAAGGCGGTTTTACTGTGCGTCAGCTTCCTTGCGGCGGTAAGCGTTGCGTTAGCTGCGTTTATTGCTCAAAGGCCGGCTTCGGCGATAAGCGAGAAAGACGTTAAAAACGATTTCGGCATTTTGGTCGGGCAATCAAAAAAGCTCGTGTTCGATGACGGAAGCACTGGCAAGGTAAAATGGTCGTCAAGTAACGAAAAAGTCATAAGTTGTGACAGGAACGGTAAAATCAAAGGCGTTTCAGAGGGTTCGGCAGTGATAACTGCCGTGCAAGGAGAAAAAACGCAGAGGGTTACTTACTATTGCGCCAAAAAGCTGAAAGATCCCGAGTCTGCATACCCCGATCATTGGTTGGCGCTTATTTGCAGTTCGCCGAGCGTATTCGGAGTTAAAAGCCTGCATATCAGTCTGCCGTTCATGTCTAACCGTACGTCCTACAATATCATAGGAACATATGATGAGTGGTTTTATGTTTCCTATAATAAAGGCGGACAAACGGTTCGTGCATTTATGCTCCAATACGCATTCTCGGGCGGCGGAGAATTCAAAAGACTGTCAAGAAGCTGCCTTGATGCGTTTTGCGGTGAGTACAACGATAATTACAATGTTACTACCGATTACAAGGGCAAAGTGGTATGGCGTGTGGCGGATCCGAGTATAGCCCGATATAATGAAGAGACGGGTAACGTTTACGGGCTAAAGCCCGGAGTAACAACGATATCTGCAACCGCCAACGGTAAAACGCTGACCTGCGTTGTAAGGGTCATATATCATTGGAAGAAAAGCTGGCAGACAAAGCTCATAAGCAGCGGAGACTTTTATGTCAACTCCAAAGACGGGCTTGTCAAGGAAGCTGTGCTTGCAAAAGGCGCATCTTATTTTATTTGCGGAGATATGGGAACGCAGGATAAAGACGGATGGGTCTACGGCAGCGCGACGGTCAATTCAAAAGAGCGGTGGGGATATATAAAAATCAACGCCGTTTCGCAGAAAGGAACCGTATCGCAGTACCGTGGACTTAACTGGCTGTGGCCGGTGAAAAGAGTACCGAAAAAAGGTTCTCCTACATATATCAGTTCTCCATATGGAGAAAGGGATACAAATCCAAGTATGCATAAAGGAATGGATATAACAACCGGAACAGCCGGAGAAATAGAAGGATATCCGGCGGTTGCAGCATTTGACGGTACGGTTAAAAAAGTATACAATACTCCCAACAAGGATTATGGATACGCTGTTGCTATAGAGAGTGATAATGTAGACCCTGTTAGCGGAAAGACGATAGTTGCAATTTATATGCATTTTGAATCCAAATCCATACTTAAAGAGGGATCAGCAGTAAAAAAAGGGGCTATTGTTGGGTATGTAGGAAATACAACGAATTACACCGGCATGGGATATCATCTCCATTTTGAAGCGAACAATCAGGGCGCAGTCATTGGCGATAAAGGACGACAACACTATCGAGAACTGATAAATCCGCTTTTCTTTTATGACCTTGATGCAATAGGCGGCAAAATAAATCCGAATTCCGATGCGGTCAAGAAATATTACGGTGCATATTGGTATGGGTACGATTGATTTGTTTTATCAAATAAACATACAAGGAGGTAAGAATTAATGAATATAATCAAGAAATTACTTGCAATGCTGTTAATAGTCTGCACATTGTTTGGCGTTGCTGCCTGCGGCAAGACTACAGAAGCAGATAAAAACGGCAGTCAAACCAAAACAGAAGCGGTGCAACCAACCGACGGCACGGCGAATGAAACGCAGCCGAATGTTACAACTGTCAATAATGATATCGGTGGCGGAACCCCCGGACTTTTAAAATACAGAAGCATATTCTATTCCGTGCCGCTTCCATTTGCGCTTATCGTTGGCGAGCCGGCATATGATCGATGGTATAGCGCTGTTTCGATTATGCAGCGTGCCGAAGATTCGGAAAGAATGATCATGTCATATTTTATTGATTACTTCAATATAACCCGCGAGGAATTCGATAAGGCAAACTATGCATGGGCGGTAATAATCAGAGATCGCTTCAAGGATACGCCGATGCTTGAGCCGAAAGATTACTCAAATCAGGAAACTTCTGAAGTCTACAATGCCGACATAATCTATTCCTTTGACGACGCTAAGATAAAGGACTATTACCTTTGCGGGGGCTACCCTTATTGCACTTCGACGGATTATGATGAAGCGCTTGCGAGCGGTGAATACAAAACCCGCACCACTAAGTGGGTGGACATTGATGAATTCAAAAAAGAGATTATAACAAAGTACGGCACTACGGAGTATGAGCCGAGACCGATGGAGAAAAAAGAATTTCGAGCATGCTACTATGATGTGCCTGAGCCGTTTCAGAACTTGATTTCTGCGGAGGAATATGAGACTTGGAGAAAAACGAAATATGCCAATGGCCACAGCAATTTCAGCGAGATGGCAATTGTATCTTTCATAAAAAACTTCAATATTTCTCGCACGGATTTTGATAAAGCAAATCGGTATTGGGCGCAAATTCTGCAAGGTATGTTGCAAAAGCCGTCAATGTATAATCCCTATGATTACCCGGATCAAGAGTATTATGAGCTGTATAATGCCGACATTATCTACTCCTTTGATAATGACAAAATTGACGAATACTACAGGGAGCACGATTACGCTTATAATTCTAAGGAAGAATGCGAGAAAGCCATTGCCGCAGGCAAATACAAGAGCAAGGCGGACGGATATATCGCTGTTACGGACAAGGAATTTATTGTCAAAAATGAATTGTTTGAGTTGCCGGATAATATAGGATTGTTTGATTAAACAGCAAAAAAAACGGGGCATTCGGTTGAATGCCCCGTTTGGTTATTTTACAAGGTCGTTTTGTTTTATGAAGTTGATGGTTTCATCGACGGTGGTGAAGGCGAGGGCCACGCTTGTGTCCGCGGCGCCGTAATAGACGGCGATCCTGCCCGTTTCGGCGTCGGTAAGGGCGGCGCAGGGGAATACTACGTTCGGCACGTCGCCGACGCATTCATATATCTCGTGCGGGGCGAGCAGGAAGCAGTCCGCGCGGTGCAGCACCTTCCACGGCTCGTTGATATCGAGCAGGGCTGCGCCTATGCTGTAGGTGAAGCCGTTGCAGCTTGTGAGCACGCCGTGATAAAACATCAGCCAGCCCTCGTCCGTCTCAATGGGGGTCGGGCCTGCGCCGACCTTGGTCATCTCCCAATTCTTGACGGGGGACATCACAAAGCGGTGCTTGCCCCAATAGGTCAGATCCTTGCTTCGGCTGATAAAAATATCGCCGTAGGGCGTGTGGCCTCTGTCACAGGGGCGGATGAGCAGCAGGTATTCGTCGCCCACCTTGCGGGGGAAGAGCACGCCGTTCCTCGCCACGGGGTAGCAGGCGTCCTCAAGCTGAGTCCAGCTCTTGAAATCCTCGGTGTAGGCTATGCCGATGGTCGTGCCGTGGGGCGTGAGATTGACCCATGAGAGATAATATTTGCCGTCGAGCAGGCAAAGGCGGGGGTCGTAGCCCTCAAATATAACTTTATCGTCGAGCTGCCATTTGATACCGTCCTTGCTGAAGCCTGTGACGAGCTTCTGATCCCTTGAGAGATAATCGACTCTGAAAACGCCCGCAAAGCCGTCGCCGTAGGGGACTACAGCGGAGTTGAAAATGCTGTTTGCCATGTAAAGATTGTCGCGGGTTATGATGGGGTTGCCGTCATAACGCCAGACCGGGTATTTGCAGCCCTCGGGCTTCTCCTGCCAAGGGATGTTGCCGAGCGCAGCGCCTAAAATTTTCGCCATGGTGTTACCTCCTGATAAGCCTTGAGATTATTTATGATATTTGCCGCCGTTCGTTATCATGAACGCGCGGTAAATTTGCTCTAAAAGCATAACTCTTGCGAGCTGATGCGGGAAGGTCATCGGGCTCATTGAGAGCCTGAATCTCGACGCCGACTTGACCTCGGGAGCAAGCCCGTGAGAGCCGCCGATTATGAAGCAAAGGCTGCCGAAGCCGCCGAGGGCGCATTTCTCTATCTCCTTTGCCAGACCCTCGGAGGGCAGCTCTTTGCCCTCGATGCAGAGGGTGAATACCGCTTCGCCGGGCTTGACGCAGGCGAGGATCCGCTTGCCCTCCTCCGCGAGAGCGGCGGATATCTGAGCGGGATTCGGCTCCTCGGGCAGGCGGGCGGGGGTCAGCTCCGTTATTTTGAGGCGGCAGAATGCGCCGAGCCTCTTTTCGTATTCGGCGCAGGCCATGCGGAGGTAATCCTCCTTGAGCTTGCCTACGCAGACGATATTTATATTCATCATAACAATATCACTCCGTCATTATCGGATGAAATCCCGCATAATCTTTTATGGTGATGATTTTGAAAAGATTGCGGGAGAGGCTGATAGTGCTGGCGTTTTGCGCCTTTGCGATAATATGCTGCTGCGTCGGCACCCACCTTGTGAGGGAGCGTGAGACGGTGCAGACCGCCGAGGAGACCGCCACGGCGAGCGAAACGGCGGCAAATTATATAAAATGGGTCGATTTCTCCGTTCCTTATACCGCCCTGAACGACACGATGGAGCTTGATATCTCCACCTACGGTTCGGCGAGGCACCTGAGCTGGATAGATACACTCTCTTATCTCGCCTGCAAAAACGGCGGGGAATGGGGCAGATACAAGCGCTCGCAGCTTGACGGGCTGGTCGAGATGCTCGGTGAGAGCATGACTCCCGACGAGCTGATGAGCGAGAATAAATATTATATATTCTATAAAAAAGCCTACTCCGCCGTGCTGGACGGCATCCTCGGGGAATACACCAAGGCTGCCCCCGACGGTTCAGGCGGCGTGAAGGTCGTGGAGGGCTATGGCATGACGGCGTATTCGCCGATAGCCGAGGGCTTTTGGTTCAGCCATTACGACGATTTCGGGGCTTCGCGCTCCTTCGGATACAAGCGCCCGCATCTCGGCAATGATCTGATGGGCTCTATCGGCACCCCGATAATCGCCGTTGAGGGCGGCACGGTGGAGGCGATAGGCTGGAACAGATACGGCGGCTGGCGCATAGCGGTGAGGAGCTTCGACGGCAAGAGGTCGTATTATTACGCCCATCTGCGTAAGAATCGCCCTTATAAAGACGGGCTTGAGATAGGCTCAAGGGTCAAGGCGGGCGAGGTCATAGGCTACCTCGGCATGACGGGCTATTCCGACAAGGAAAACGTCAACGGCATGAATGTGCCGCACCTGCACCTCGGTATGCAGCTTGTGTTTGACGAGACGCAAAAAGAGGGCGACAATCAGATATGGCTCAATATGTATGCCCTTGTGGAGCTGCTGAACGGCAACCGCTCAAGCGTCGTCAAAAACGAAGAGAGCGGCGAATACGAGCGGGTCTATGATATATTTAAACCCGAGTATCCGGACGAAATGAAGCATATAACTACGGTCAGAATGTCATCATCGGATTGAGGTCACCCGCAACGCTCAGCAGGTAGTCGATATTCTCCTGCGCGCCCAACATGGTCATTGCGGAGCGGGTGGTCTCGTAGGCGAGGGAGGGTATATTATTCTCCTTGCTGAGATGCCCGAGCACGAAGCGTGTGGTGCCCGATTCGATGAGCTTCACCGCCGTGTCGGAGCAGCAGACGTTGGACAGATGCCCCACGTCGGAGAGAATGCGCTGCTTCAATATATAAGGATAGGGGCCGTTTTGCAGCATACCGACATCGTGGTTTGACTCGAGCAGTATCAGGTCGCTGCCGCTTACGGCGTCCATTATCGTCGGCGTCATTTTGCCGATATCCGTCGCAACGGCAATGCGCTTTGAGTCGGGCGTTACCACGGTGTAGCCCGTGCTTTCACGGCTGTCGTGCGGAGTCCTGAACGGCCTGACATACATTCCCGCCGCTTCTGTTCCCTCGGGCGAGGCGATATCGTAATTCATGCCAGCCTTCAGTGCGCCTGCGGCTTCCATGCCCTCAAGAGTCCCCGCGGAGGCGTAGACCTTTATCCCGTAGCGTGAAGCGAATACCCGCACGCCGCTGATATGGTCGGTGTGCTCGTGGGTGACGAATATCGCTTCGATCGACGACGGCTCGACCCCGATATCGCGCAGAGCCGCCTCGGCTCGCTTTGCGCTCACGCCGATATCAACCAGGATACCGCCGTGCGGAGTGCCTATATAGGTGCAGTTGCCGCTGCTGGAGGAGTAGAGAGAGCAGAATCTTGCCATATGTACCTCGTAAATAAGGGCTGTTCCGTAAAGGAATCAGCCCTTTTGGATTTTTTATTTACCGCCGCTTGCTTTACGGCTTCGGCGGCGCTTAAAAATAATTATCATTAATTATATATCTCAGCCTGCGCTGGAGAGGCTGTCTGGCTCGGGGCAGCGCACACGCTTGATGTCCGCGCCGAGGCCGCTGAATTTCTCAACGACGTCCTCGTACCCTCTGTCTATGTGGAGGATATCTTCGACCTCGGTCGTGCCCTTGGCGCAAAGACCGGCTATCAGCATGGCTGCGCCCGCTCTGAGGTCGTCCGCCCTGACGGGTGCGCCCTTGAGCTGCTCAACGCCCTGCACGACCGCAAGCTGACCGTCAACGCTTATCGAGGCGCCCATTCTGTTGAGCTGCTCGGCGTAGCGGAAGCGGTTTGACCATATGCTCTCGGAGATGATGCTCGTGCCGTCGGCAAGCGCGAGGAGCACCGCCATCTGAGGCTGCATATCGGTCGGAAAGCCGGGGTGCGGCATGGTCTTGATATTGCATTTGCCGGGTCTGTGGTCGAGCGAAACACGCACGGCGTCGTCGAATTCCTCGATGACTGCACCGCACTCTATGAGCTTTGTGGATATGGATTCAAGATGCTTCGGAATGACGTTCTTTATCAGCACGTCGCCCTTTGTGGCGGCGGCGGCGACCATATAGGTGCCCGCCTCTATCTGATCGGGGATTATCGAATAGGTGCAGCCGTGGAGCTTGTCCACGCCCCTGATCTTGATAACGTCCGTGCCTGCGCCTCTGACATCGGCGCCCATGGAGTTGAGGAAGTTTGCAAGGTCGACTATATGCGGCTCCTTTGCGGCGTTCTCAATGACGGTCAGCCCGCTTGCCCTGACGGCGGCGAGCATGATGTTGACCGTTGCGCCGACGGAGACCATGTCGAGATACACGGGCGAGCCTGTGAGCCTCTCGGCAGTCGCCTCAACAATAGCGTTATCCTCTATCGACACAGTTGCGCCGAGCAGCTCAAAGCCCTTGATATGCTGGTCGATGGGCCTCGGGCCGAGGTAACAGCCGCCGGGCATGGCGACCTTCGCCCTGCCGAATCTGCCGAGCAGAGCGCCGATGAAGTAATATGAAGCCCTGAGGTGCTTTGTCATATCGTGGGAAATGACATAGGAGTTGACCCTGCGGGCGTCTATCTCTATAGAATTTTTGTTGATGAGCTTGACCCCCGCGCCGATGGCACGCAGAGTTTTCATCATATAATTAACGTCGCTGATTGAAACGGGGAGATTCTCTATTACGCAGACATCCTGCGAAAGAACGGCGGCGGGGATTATTGCGAGGGCGGCGTTCTTGGCGCCGCTGATGGTGACCTCGCCGTGCAGGGGAGTACCGCCGTTGATAACTATTTTCTCCAAGAGCTTTCCTTCTTTCGTTCCGATGAGAATATATATAATAAATGTTACTGATAATCGTCACACGCAGTACATTATATCACTGTTTTCCCGTTTTGAAAAGAGCAAAACGCAAAAAATATGTTATTTTTTTGCCTGCGGGCGGTCAAAATTCCTCTTTTTTCGGATTTTTGCGCTTTCGGGCGTTTGACCGCATATATAGTATGTGTTTTTTTGAAGCCCATATATGATGTAAATTCTTTTTTACATGACAGAAATAAGCGCCCGATCGGGAGGATGAAAATGCGCCAAAAACGGCTTAGTAACTTTTGACAAAAGGCATATATACTTGCGGCGGTGCGAGGCTGATTTTGAGGTAATAATTCACAAATTTATGAATGCTTTTTTGATAAAAAGAGCAAAAAACCGAGCCGTTCAGCTCGGCGGCAATATATTCTTTTGACAGCCCCGTCTTTTGTCTCTTTTGGTAAAAATCAATAAAATCCACGTAAAATTCATAATAAATTCAAAAAATTTTTGAAAAAAACTGCGGATATCTATTGCAAAATGGTGCGTTCTTGTGTAAAATGTATATGTCTCGATGGTCATTTTGTCTAAATTCACAATGTAGTAAAAACTAATCGAATGAGGGGTATTACTATGTCAAACAGAATTTTTCAGGGTCTTGTTCATCAGATGCGTGACGCAGTCGGCAGGACTCTGGGCGTGATTGACGAAACCGGAACGATCATTGCCTGCAGCGAGCTGAGCAAGATCGGCGAGGTCATTTCGACCGCCGCAGACGTGTTTTCGGATAACGAGCTCCACTATATCAACGGCTGCACCTTCTGCAACTTCGGCTCCCATATCCAGACCGAGTACGCTGTATTCGTTGAGGGGACGGACGAGCTTGCGGGCAGATTTGCGGCTGTCTGCTGCGTCTCGCTCGAGAACCTCAAGCAGTATTATGAGGAGAAGTTCGACAGGGGCAACTTCATAAAGAATGTTATCCTTGATAATATCCTTCCCGGCGATATCTATCTCAAGTCGAGGGAGCTGCGCTTCAATTCGGAGGCTACGAGGGTAGTCCTGCTCATCAGGATAACCGACCACAATGACGCCGCCGTATTCGACGCCGTGCAGAATCTCTTCCCCGACAAGACCAAGGACTTCGTTATCAACATCAACGAGCATGACATTGCAATAGTTAAGGAAGTTAAAAATAATATCGAGCCGAAGGATCTTGAGAAGCTCGCGCGCTCCATCTCGGATTCGCTGAGCACCGAGCTTTACACTCATGTGCTTGTCGGCATAGGCACCACCATCGAGGGGATAAAGGATCTTGCCCGCTCCTTCAAAGAGGCTCAGATAGCCCTTGAGGTCGGCAAGGTATTCGACACCGAGAAGACCATCGTCAGCTATGACAATCTCGGCATTGCACGCCTCATCTATCAGCTGCCCACCACTCTGTGCGATATGTTCCTCAGAGAGGTGTTCAAGAGAGGCTCCATCGAGAGCCTTGACCACGAGACTCTTTTCACCATCCAGCGTTTCTTTGAGAATAACCTCAACGTCTCCGAGACCTCGAGGAAGCTCTTTGTCCACAGAAACACTCTTGTCTACAGACTTGAGAAGATAAAGAAGCTCACCGGCCTCGACCTGAGGGAATTCGACGACGCCATCGTGTTTAAGGTAGCGCTCATGGTCAAGAAGTATCTTGACGCAAAGCCGGTCAAGTATTGATTTTCGGCGCAACGCAAGTCATATTGCTCTCACAACTGTTAAGGATATGATACTGTGATTGAATTTAACAATGTTTCCAAAAAATACGACAACGGCACCGCTGCGCTCAAGGATATCAACATAAAGATTGAGAAGGGCGAGTTCGTGTTCGTCGTCGGCTCCTCGGGCGCAGGCAAGAGCACCTTCCTGAAGCTCATGATGCGTGAGGAGGTCCCGTCCTCGGGCACTATCACCGTGGACGGCACGGTGCTCAATACAATAAAGAAAAGGGATATCCCGAAATTCCGCCGCAAGCTCGGCATAGTCTTTCAGGATTTCCGTCTGATACCGAATATGACGGTGTTTGACAATGTGGCGTTCGCCATGCGCGTTATCGGCACCAAGGAGAAAAAGATCCGCAGGCGCGTGCCCTTTGTGCTGAGCCTCATGGGTCTTAACGGCAAGGCGAGGAACTATCCTCAGGAGCTTTCGGGCGGCGAGCAGCAGCGAGTTGCCCTCGCGAGGGCGCTTGCCAACAGCGCCGATATCATCATTGCGGACGAGCCGACGGGCAACGTCGACCCGCAGATGAGCTATGAGATAGTCGACCTGCTCATGCGCCTTAACGAGGCGGGCACGACCGTCATAATGGTCACCCATGAGCACAGCCTTGTGCGCTGCTTTGACAAGCGAGTCATCATCCTTGACCATGGCGCGGTCGTCTCCGACGGCGGCAGCCTCAGCAGGGAGGCGGCGACGGCGCATATCAACGCCGTGAGCGAGGTCACCAACGATTATGTTGTCCCCCCCGAGGAGGATTATTCCGCCTATGTGAGCGCCATCCCCTCCGATTTTGCGGATGAAGCGAGCAGCGACGAAGTTTCAACGAGCGGAGGGAGCAACTGATGGGAAATTTAGGATATTTAACCAAAGAAGGCTTTCGCAACCTCCGGGTCAACAAGCTGATGACCGTAGCGTCGATAACCGTGCTTTTCAGCTGCCTTATGCTGGTGGGCATCGCCTTTATGATGCTCGTCAACATTGAGACCTTCATCGCCGGTATCGAGTCGGAGAACGTCATAATGGTCTATGTCGACGACGAGACCGACAGCTACGATTATATAAGGCTCGGCAACGAGCTGAGAGCCATAAATAATGTTGCAAGCGTCGATATGGTTGAGAAGGACGCCGCTTATGCGGAGATCCTTGCGGGTCTCGACGACGGGCTCAGGAATTATCTCCAGAGCACCGACGAGAACCCTCTGCCGGACGCTTACAAGGTCACAGTGGCCGACATGGACGGCTTTGAGAATGTGGTCTCCGAGATCAAAACTCTTCGCAACGTCTCGAGAGTGCATGAGAACAGCGTCCTTGCCCGCCAGCTTGCGGGGCTGCGGAATTCGGTCACATACATAAGCGGCGGCATCATCATTCTGCTGCTTGTGGTCTCGCTTTTCATTATATCAAATACCATCAAGGTGACAATGTTCAGCCGTCGCCTCGAGATAAGCATAATGAAGAGCGTCGGCGCCACCAATTCATTCATTCGCTGGCCCTTCATGGTGGAGGGCGTTGTGATAGGCATCATTGCGGGCTTGCTTGCCACGGGAGCGGTATGGGGTATTTATGAATTCGCTCTCGGCTCATTCTCGGCGATGCTCTCATCCTTCGGCGATGTCAAAGAAGTCAGATTCCTCGATTATGCACCCTATTTGGTTGCGGCATTTGTCGGTATCGGCATTTTTACGGGCGTTTTCGGAAGTGCGACTTCGATCCGAAAATACTTGAAAGAAAGGAAGTTCGTTGAGCTTGAAGACTAAGAACAAACGCTTTATGCTCAAAAAGGCGCTTTGCATAATCGCGGCGCTCACCTGCGCCCTTTCTGCCGCGCTGCCCTATTCGCCGGTGGCCTCCGCCGAGCAGACGCTCGACGAGCTGCAGGATGAATACGACAAGATCGAGAAGCAGATACAGCAGAATGAGCAGAAATTGCAGGACGCTCAGCAGGGCATAGCCAATAACGAGAAAAAACTTGATAAACTCAATGATCAGATAGATGCCATCAATAAGCAGGCGGATCTCCTCCAGCAGCGCATCGATGTGCTCAACGGCGATATCAGCAGCTTACAGTCAAGCATCGACCTGACTCAGAACGACATCGACAGCATCAACGAGCAGATAGCCGAGATAAACGCTCAGATGGCTTCCGCCGAGGAGCTTATGCAGGATACCCGTGAGCTGCTGCTTGCAAGGATCAGGGAGAATTATATTGCGGGCGAGTCCTCGACTCTCGAGATACTGCTCTCCTCAAACGATCTCTCCACTTTCTTTGCGAGGAAAGAGCTTGTCACCCGTATGTCGGAGAACGACACGAAGCTGATAAACGAGCTTTCCGGCAAGATAACCGAGCTTGAGAAGCTCCAGAAGCAGCTCGCCGACAGCAAGGCGGAGCTTGAGGATAAGAAAGCTCAGCTCGACTCCGAGATGGATACTCTCAACACCAGGCAGACCGACCTTGAGAGCAGCATGGAGGAGCAGAACGACAAAAAGAGCGCCGCTACCGATAAATATAAGCAGGTGCAGTCGATAATCAATCAGCTTGATAAGAACAGCGCCGCTTACAAGGCGGCGAACGCCAAACTCGAGAAAGAGCGTGAAGCTCTCGAAAAAGAGATCGACGATTACATTAAGCAGCACGGCTCGTCTCAGGGCGATACTCCGCCTGAGGAATATGAGAACGACGGCAGCGGCATGATGTGGCCCGTCAAGGGCGAGACCCGTATCACAGCGGGCTACCCCGCTTATAGCAACGGCAGCCCCCACTGGGGCATTGATATCGTCAAGACGGACGGCAACACAAGAGGTCAGCCCTTCTACGCCGCTCAGGGCGGCGAGGTCATCATCGCCAAGAACGACGGCAACTGGAACAGCGGCTTCGGCAACTACTGCGTTGTCGACCACGGCGACGGCACCATGACCCTCTATGCCCACTCGGACGGCCTTGTCGTCTCCAAGGGTCAGACGGTCAAAAAGGGTCAGAAGCTCGGCATTATCGGCGCGACCGGCAATGTCACAGGCCCGCATCTTCATTTTGAGGTCAGGGTCAAGAATAAGGACGGCTCCGTCAGCAGAGTCAACCCGCTCAACTATGTTTCAAAACCGTAATATTTAAAAATCCAAAGGGACTGCTGAGTTCGGACTCGGCAGCCCCGATTCGGTTTATAAAGGAGGAGAACGGCAGTGAATAAAAAGATATCCATAGGTCTTTGCCTTTCCCTTATCATCGTCTCCATCACGGCGACCTTTGCCGTGACAATGGTGGTCTCAAAGCAGATATACAACGGTATTATCAGCAATATCTCGCAGCGCTCGCAGACCTATGAATCGGTCGACGAGATAAGCAAGATAATCTCAAACTATTTCTACGGCACCGTTGAGGACAGGAGCTATCTGAATTCCGCTCTTGTCGAGGGCTATGTCAACGGCCTCGGCGATCCGAACAGCGTCTATCTTGACGCCGAGGAATATGCCGAGTATACCGACACCCTCGAGGGCGGCATCACGGGCGTCGGAGTTGAGACCGCCTACGATTACGGCAGCGGCAGCTTCGTTATAACTCACGTCTATGAAGGCTCGCCCGCCGCGAAAGCGGGGCTTAAGGCTCACGACGTGGTGACGGCCATAGATAACACCACCGTCACGAGGGGTAATTATTCCGCTCTGAGCGAGAAGCTCTACGGCAGCCGCCTTTCCTCCGTCAAGGTCGAGTATGAGCGTGACGGCGAGACCAAGGTGGTCGAGCCGCTGCTCGGCTTCTCCATCCCGAGCGTTGTCGGTAATCTTAGCGGCAACGTCGGCTATGTCCGCATCACGGGCTTCTATAAAAATACCGCCGCCGAGTTCAAGGAGGCTGTCGCAAAGCTCCGTGAGCAGGGGGCGGAGAGCATTATTTTCGACGTCAGGAATACCTCTAAGGGCAGCATTGATTATGCGGCTCAGGTCATTGACGTGATAGTGCCCGCAATATCCGATAATATCGCCGTTGCCAAGGATAAGAACGGCAACGTCTATAAAAACAAGGTCTATACCGCCGAGAACAGCAGCGTGACAATGCCCTTTGCCGTGCTCATCAATTCTTACACGGCGGGCCCCGCGGAGCTGTTTGCCTGCGACCTCAGGGATATCAGCCAGGCTCAGATAATCGGCACTGCCAGCGCGGGCGTCGGCACGATGCAGGAGCTTTTTGCCCTTGAGGACGGCGGCGCGGTGCTGCTGACCGTGGCTCTCGTCGAGCCGAGGGGCGGCGAGCAGGCGGTCTATGACAAGGTCGGCATAACCCCGACGGTCGAGGTCACCCTTGCCACGGGCGACGACTCCAACCTTCTGCTGCTCACAGGGGAGCAGGATAATCAGCTCTCCACCGCGATGAATATGCTCGCGGCTTAAAGCTTCCGCCGCAGCTCGGCTACCCTGCCGAGGATAACGACGGGCAGCGAGGCAACCTCTTCACTTGAAAAAATAATAGGCTCATACGCCGAGTTTTCAGACACAAGCACGATGCTTGTGTCTTTTTTTATTACCTTTTTCACGACGGCGTCGTCTCCGTTGACGAGCACTACCGCGATCTCGCCGCTGTCAACGTCGGGCTGGCGGCGCACTATGACCGTGTCGCCCGGCTGAAAGAGGGGAGCCATGCTGTCGCCGCTCACTTTAAGGCCGAAGTATTCGCCCCTCGAAGCCATGTCGGCGCCTATCTCCTCGAAGCCGAGCACATTCTCGATAGCCTCCATCGGTATGCCTGCCCGCACATAGCCGAGCACGGGCACTGTTGTGTTGCCGCCGTCGGCGAGGCAGTCAAGCGAAACGCCCAGAGCCTTTGCCAGCTTGCGGTATCCGTCCACATCAGGCGAGGTGCGCCCGTTTTCCCACTGGCTGACCGCCGTTTGATGCACCGAGCAAAGCTCCGCCAGCTCTCGCTGAGAGAATCCGCGCTGTTTGCGAAGCGTCCTTATAATATTATCCATAATTACCCCTCCGACTGCCGCGATGCTGCCGCGGCGCTGATGAGTTGATATGCTTATTATGAGCTATGCTATTAAATTTGTCAAGGAAAAACCGAAAATTCTCTTGACAAACGAACAAATGTTCTCTATAATCAATAGTGCTGCTAATACTTTTGAAGCGATTGAGAAAGAGGGTGATGTTATGCAGGGATATGACGAGGCGTTGAAGCTGATTTTTGCCTACCCGAGCGAGGAGGAGATGAGGGCTGCTCAGGCGGTCTGCTGCGGCAGGCGGTGCAGCGCCTGCGAGACCCCGGCGGCTTATGCGTGGCGCAAGCGGACGGTCGATATGTCGCTGCTGCTCGAGAAGGCCATGGAAAACGAGCTGACAGTGACCGAGCGTGAAACGCTCAAGGCATTTTGGTTTGAGACGATGCCCGTCGGGGCGATAGCAAGGCTGAAGGGGATAAGCTCGGCGGCGGTGAGCGACACCCTTGCACGGGCGCAGGAGAAGCTCAAAAAGGCGCTGCGCTATGCCGTGCTTTATCAGTATGACACTCTCGATGAGGAGACGGTGCTGCCGCTTGCCTTTGCGGGGGCTAGGGCAGTCGCGGCGGCAAGGAATTCCCGTGCCCGTGAGACGGGCGAGCGTTTGCGGGGCTTGAGGGCGGCGCAGGGGCTTTCGCGCTCCGCTCTTGCGGCGGCAACGGGGCTGACGCAGGGGCGGGTCAAGGCGATCGAGGAGGGCAAGCCCGTCTATGCCCGTGAGCTGGCGCTGCTCAGCGCATTCTACGGCGTGACGGCAGATTCGCTGATATGCCATGAAGAGAAAGGAAGGGGAGTTTAATATGCAGGAAAGGTCACTCAAGGTGCTCGGCGAGGAGTATGAGCGCACCGCAATGCTCGTCAAGGAGCGTATAGCCCGCAAGCGCAGCGAGCTGCGCAGGCTCGGAACTTCGCTCTCCGACGAAGCATACAGTATTAAGAGGGAGCTTAACGTGCTCTATGAGGAGCACCGTGAGGCGAAGGATATCGCCGAGCACCTGAAAAGTTATTATGATAAGGATGATAAAAAGAAAGGGGTTTTGAGATTTGAATACCATTAACGCCGCTGTCGGCGAGGGCAGGGAGCTTGTCGTCGACTCGGTCAAGGGCTACTCGGGCGAGCATAACGCCGAGATGATCGCCGTTGACCTCAGTGGCTTTGCAGGCTACGATTCCTACGCAATATATATTAAAACAACGCCGCTCGGCGCGGTCAGGAGACTTCCTGTCGGCGACGATGACAGCGCCAATCCATATATTGCCGACGGGGTCATGTATATCCGCCTGACGAGCGAATTCACCTGCGGCGGCAGGCTGAGCCTTGAGCTTGAGGGAGTCAAAATTCAGGACGGCGTTACCGTCAGGGAGCTGACCTCGACGGCTCAGATAGCATTTAAGCCTTCTATGGCGGCCGCTGCGGAGAAAGGCGAATTCGGCGGCGGGGCGGAGACTGAGCTGAGGCTGCTCGCAGCCGCTCTTGCCAAACGCCTGACCGACCTTGAGGGCAGGCAGACGACGCTCACGGAGATCCCGCTTGCGGGCGAAACGACCGTCGGCGGCATGAAGCTGACCGAGCTTTCGCCGATAAAGCTCGTTGCGAACGGCGTTGCCGACTACAACTATGCGGGGCTGAATTACGCTCACCTGCTCGTCAATCTCTGCGCCTATATGCTCGTCGATGACGACAAGGTGCTGGGAGTACTCAATTGCGATCCGTCCGCGGAGGAGTATTCGCTGATCGACGCGACCTGCGCCGTTGCGGACGGCACGAGCGAGGCATGCCTCATGACGGTCGAGCGAAACGGCAGCATCCCGTATATAAATGCGGATTATGAGACCGTCACGCTCAAGGCGCATATGGCGGCGCTTTATATCTTTAAGATCGTTGACGGGGCTATGACCGTCACCGAATGCGACGCTTCAAAAATGCTCGCTCTGCTCAGAAACGGAGTTGTCGCCGATGCGTAAGATATGTATCGTCGTCGGTCATGGCAGGTCGCGCTCGGGCGGCTATGACAGCGGAGCAGTCAGCCCCGACGGCAGCAGGCATGAATTCCGCATCGCGCGGGAGATAGCGAAATACGCTTCGCAGAGCCTCGGCTGCGAGCTGATGAATTACGGCGGCGAGCTTTACCTGACCGACAGGATAAAGGCGATAAACGCGGCGGATTACGATTTTATCGCGGAGATCCACCTCAATGCGGGCGGCGGCACCGGAACGGAGACCTATTATTATCACGGCTCGCCGACAGGCGAAAGGGCGGCAAAGGCGATATGCGCCGAGATATCCGATGAGTTTTCCATTCCGAACAGGGGCGCAAAGGTGCGGCTCGGCAAGGGCGGCAGGGATTATTTCGGCATTATCCGCGACACAAAGCCCACTGCCGTGCTCGTGGAGACGGTCTTTATCGACAGGGCGGGCGACCTTGAAAAGGTTGCGACCGACGACGGACAGCGCCGCTGCGGCGAGGCGATAGCGAGGGGAATTGCAAAGGCGCTCGGCGTTGAGAATAAAGGCTTTGCGGTGCGGGTCGTCTGCCCGAGTCTCAATATCCGAGGCGGCGCAGGAATGGCTCATGCTCCGACGGGCTATCTCAGATACGGCGACGAGGTGCGGATATCCGAAACCGATGAAACGGGCAAATGGGGCAGACTTGCGGACGGCCGAGGCTGGATAAGTCTCGGTGAGAAATATATCAGGAGGGTATGAATACGGACTGGAATGCGTTTTTCTCATTTCTCGGCTCGGCGATCGGCTGCGTTGCGGGCATTCTCGCCTCTCAAAGGCTGACGAATTACCGCTTGCAGCAGCTTGAGGCAAGGGTCGATAAGCATAACAACCTCGTCGAGCGTATGACGGCGAGCGAGATAAGAATAAGAAATATTGAAGAGGCTGTAAAGGAGGGACAGCGATGAAGGATATAGCACAGAGGCTTAAAAGCGTAGCTCCCGGCGCGTGGGTGCGCCTGGCGCTTCTGATAGCTTCGCTCGTCGGAGCGGGGCTGAAGATCACCGGGGTGTGCGACTGCATCACGGATAACGAGACGCTCGAGAATGCGGTGACGGTCATAGTCATGGTCGTCGTCGCCCTCGCCTCGTATTGGAAGAATAATTCTTTCACCGAGGCGGCGCAGGCAGCGGATGAAGTAATGAACTCAATGAAAAAATAACAGCGGCGGCGGGGTTTCCCCGCCGTTTTTTAAGTTGAAAGACCGACCGAGAATTTGATTCGCCGATAAGGCGTGCCGCAGAAAAACAGTAATGTAAATTGAATATCGTTAGGGGCGAACTGCGTTCGTCCGCTTGAAATCACAGCGCTGACAACAACCAAAGCCTCCTTCTGACGAGGAATGCAAGCCGAAGTTAAATTCGCCTTCTCCTTGAGGAGAAGGTGTCGAGCTTGCGAGACGAATGAGGTGTGCCGTAAGGCAATTTGTAGTTTGATAAATCAATCCTCCGTCACGGCTGTGCCGTGCCACCTCCTTTTCTAAGGAGGCCACTATAGCAGATAGCTCGGTGCTATTTTTATCAAGCAAACACGCGGGTTCGGTTTACTACGGTTGCTAATGATTATTGGCTCCTTTTGAAAGACTAACTATTAAAAGTCAAGCCCCAAAACGAAAAAACCGTCGCCCTTGACAAACAGAATTTGAATGCAATGAAAATCACAGCGAAGGCGATGGATGACATGACAAAAAGACGCAGCAGCCTTCACCGAAAAATTGTAGCATTCAAATTCTTCGGTTTGTAAAGGGTGCGCTGCGCCGACTGTTCGGCGGATTGAAATTTACACTCAGACTCCGGATGACATTTTCTGCGGCTGATATTATTCCCCGGTGGTTTCAAGGTGATAAAGAAGCCTGACCAATTTCTTAGCGGTATGTGAAAGAGCGACATAATAATGTTTGCCTTCGGCTCTTTTCTTTGCAAGATATGCTGCAAAGGTCGGCTTCCAATTGCAGACATAAGAAGCTGCGTTTATCAAAGCCCATCTTAGGTATCTTGAACCGCATTTCTCCATTTTTGCATGAGAAGAATAGAGTTGACCGGACTGATATGTAAACGGAGAACAGCCTGCAAACGCAAGTATTTTATCGGGATTTTCAAATCGGGAGAAATCGCCGATTTCGGGAATGGACATAAAAGTATATTACCTTTCGTTCGTTATCTCTCGGAATCAGCTTTGTTACAGGGCATTTCAGGTTTTTCAAAAGCGTGACGTGAACTACATAAACAGTGACTTAATTATTATATCCGCACACAGCTCGTTTGAGTTTACATGATTATCAACAAACAGACAATTGGTAAAATTTGTTTCCAATAATTGCAACTGACTAACGGCACTACCTATAGTTCTGTTTCCTCTTGCAGCCTCTCTTTTCCGGAGTTCTTCCGTCGGGCAGATTACATTAACAACTAAAACCGGATATCCGTCTAATAAATGTCTGAACTCACTCAAAGTATCACTGTTTTTGAAAAACATATAAGGCGCAACTATGGAAAGGCCAAAATCTGAGATTAGTTTTACAATATGAAAGAATTTAGATGCAAGAGCGTACTGAACAGAAAAATCATTATTCGCGTAATCGTTGAACTTATCCGGTGCCATAAGAATAAAATCATCTATATCCAGTTTATACAATGGGATAGGAGATTGATCTTGCAGAACCTTAGCTAATGTCGATTTCCCTGAACTTGAGACACCGTTCAAAATGATTATCTTTCCTTTTTCCATTTTGATACCTCATCAATTCCCAATATGCGGACATAATTACTATACACTAAACCTGCGAAAAATACAAGAAAAAATCGGTATCTTGTTAGTGACTTTAGGTCTTCGTTATGGTATAATTTGTCTGAGTAGGGCTTTAAGCTCACGTCAGACATTATCATACTTGCAATTGTACGAGCATCGACCTTATCTGTTTTGGTTTTACGCAGACTGATGCTCTTCCGGCTCAGACTGGTGAACAGCGGATTGATCACGATAGTTTCGATACCCACGTTCTTCAAAAATCCGAGAATATTGCAACTGTAGTGTCCCGTGGCTTCAAGCCCTGCTTTTACTTTGTCCGGATTCGGTTCAACGGCTTTGATTTTGAACCGTAAGTCGTTAAACCCGTCTATGTTGTTCTGTATTGTAAAAACATCGTACAGAACCTCACCCTCGGAATTGATGATAAAGCAGTAATACTTGCAAATCAGGAATAGCGATGTTGCTGATAATCCGCACATGCCCTAGCCTCCCTTGTGTAAAGGGAGGTGGCGCGGCGTAGCCGTGACGGAGGGATTGTAAAGAAAATCAATAAATATCTGCTGACATCTTGACCGTTTCTTCCTCAGCCTACGGCAGCTCCCTCGTCAGGCTTATGCGCCGTCGGCGAAAATTTCAAACAACCGCCGATACGGCGAAAGAAAAAATAAAATATTTTACCGATACCCCTTGACAAAGCCGGGGTATTAATATATAATAATGCCTGCGTTGAGAAACGCGGCTATGGACGTTTAGCTCAGCTGGTAGAGCACTCGCTTGACGTGCGAGTGGTCACAGGTTCGAGTCCTGTAACGTCCACCAAAAAACGGCTGCCCTCGTCAGAGGGTGGCCGCTTTTTCTTTTGCATAGGGGCTCGAAGGACGAGCGGCACAGAGCAACAGTCCGGTGGACTGTTGTGACCGCGAGCGACCAAGCGCCCGCAGGCGCGCGAGTCGAGCCCCGTTGTCTCCACCATGAAAAAAGCACTTCTTCGGAAGTGCTTTTTTCAATGAAGCGCACCTTATGGTGCATAAAAAATGAAGCAGGGCTTCGCCCTATGAAGCGCGGCTTCGCCGCACGGAAAGGTACGGGCGCTTCGCTTCTCGCTTGCCGGCGGCAAACGCTTCATTGCTGGTTTTGCAATTATATACCGCTGTTGCGCGTGAAATCGCTGCGGTGAATAGTGGTTTTTATTTCACTATCCGCATATGCATAATTTCAATTAATCCCATACAAAACTGAATTTCGATATTCATATTATATCCGCCGTGATTTTATAGAATTGCGGCGGATTTTTTGCATTATTTCTTGCTCGGCGACGGAGAGAATGATATAATAAAGGCGGCGGATCTGCCGAAGGAGGGAAAACAATGCTTCTGAAGAAAACAAAACTGCTTTCTGCGGGGAAACGCGCGGTCGCTTTGACCGTAACGGTCGTGATTTTGACTGCCGTGCTGCTGTCCGGCTGCGTAAAGCAACAGCCCACACCCACGCCCACCGAGTCTCAGACTGAGCCTCAAACAAAGTCGGCCGCTCAGTTGCAGCTTGAGGAATACATTCAAACGGCCATTCAATGCGTGCGCGAGAACCCGGTCGACGGGTGGTCCTCCGAGGTCAGCTATCCGTATGATAAAAGCAATACGGTCTATTCCGAGCTGAACGACGAGCAAAAGGCTCTGTATGACGAAATGCTGCCCAAAGTGAGGGATATGGAGCCGTTTGAATACTCCGCCGAAAAATACGGCTACGATGTCTTGGATAACGTCCTCATCGCCGCGTCGGCATTATGCAAAGATTACCCTGAGTTTGAGATTTACTTCGACATTGAAGAAGTCGTTGACGGGGATATGACGACGGCGCTGCGTGCGCTGTATTTCCTCCCGAGCGACCCCAATGCAGGCTCCGCCGACAGGGAGAAGGACAAAAAAGAGGTGCAGACCTTTGAGAATGACAGCGATCTGATCGTCGCGGCCATGCCGAAGGATTTCAGCACCTATGATAAATATCGCTATCTGGCGGCGGTGATCTCTCTTATAACGAATTACGATTATACGCTTGTCGGCGGCAAATCGGCGGCGACCGCCTACGGGGCGATTGAGCTGGGTATGTGCATTTGCCAGGGATATTCAACAGGTTTTGAATATCTTTGCCGCAAGGCCGATCTGTGGTGCGCTCAAGTCAGCGGCGTTTCGCAGGGCGTGTCTCATGCGTGGAATTTGGTCAAGCTCGAGAGCGGCACTTACCATGTTGACGTGACATGGGCGGATGCCGATGACAATAAGCTGCTGGACGCAGGCTGGCAGAGCTATTTTATGCTGACTCAGGATGAGATACTGGTGGATCACGAAATCGACGACGGAACCGTCGCAACGGGGATTTAACTCTTTGAAATTAATACAAATGCATGACAAACAGCAAAAAACTCTTCGGCTCGAATATGGTCATTCCCTATGCGCTGAAGAAGCTCGTTAAATGAATTAAATAGTCAAAAGAAGCGATTGCGGCTCAAGGCTGCAATCGCTTCTTCTATTAAAACAAACTTTCAATTAAACTGTCGGGTAGCGCCGTATTTTTCAGTTTGTCAAAGATGCTCATGTCTCTTTTCTCCCTGATTTATTTGTTGACATCAGAATTTGCCGCTGCCGCCGCCGTGAGTCGTGCCCGAGGACGAGGTGTGGGTGCTGCTGCCCTCGGAGCTGCTCTCCTTTTTCTTCTCCGTGCGGGTCATATTGTGATAGAGGAAAAGGTCGGTGCTCTCGGTGACGTTGAGGCTGTCTTTTTTCATGTAGCTGTTCGCCGCCGCCTGTGAATGCACGCTCTTCAGCTTGCCCTTCATTGAGCCGACGATGATAAGCGCCAGCACGACGCCGATAACTACCGAGATCGGCAGCCAGATTATCGACAGGCTTTCGCGCGGGAGGCTGCCCTTGTCGTAGGGCGAGCCGTTCCTTGCCTGAGTGATGAATTCGTCGCAAAGGTCGGCGTAGGTGTTGAAAGCAGAGGCATAGTTGCCGTCGGACAGGTCGGACTTCATCTGCCTGCCGATATATTCAATACCTGCGTCGGTGAACGCCGTGATGCCGTAGCCGCAGGTGGATATCGCCCAATCGCGCTCCTCTGCCGATATGAGGAGCATCAGACCGTCCTTGCTCTGACCGTAGCCGAAGCTGCTGAATTCATAGACCTCATCGGCGCATTCGGCGGCGGTGTCGCAGTTGCCCAAATTGGTTACGGTGGCGACGGTCACATCCATCTGCTGCCGTAGGCTGATCTCGTCGAGCTTTGCGAGCAGCTCGGCTTCCTCGCTGTCGGTGAGCAGGTTTGCGGCGTCATTTAAGCGGTTGCATTCGCCGACAAAGCCGTCGGAATTCGCCGCAAAGGCGGGAGTGACGGCGCAAAGGCAGAGAATGAGTGCAAATATCATTGCGGTGATTTTCTTTTTCATTTTCAGCCCTCCCTTACAGCAATCCGATGATGTGCAGCAGCCATACAACGGCGTATGAAGCGGCGCTCAGTGCCGCCGCGAGGCCGATCGTCAGCTTGGTAGCCGCCGATTTGTCTACGGGTAGGTCACCGACGAATTTGCCGGTCTGACCGTTCATGGCGAATGTGTATTTGCCGCCGTTCCAGGTGGTATTGAGCAGCCATACGGGGTAGAGGGCGTATTTCGCCTTGCCGCCGCGCAGTTGAATGCTGCTGCTCTCGGCGGTGACTGTGTCATACCCCTGCACGGTCGAGGCGAACGCCGCCTCGGTCGATTTTTTCACACGCTCGTTGGCTCTTTCGACGCTCTGCTCGGCATCCACATCGTATTTATCCGCAAGATAGCCCGCCAGATAAGCCGTTTGGAATTCCACGGCGTCGGCGAAATCATACGGCTCGATGGATTCCATCAGATCGTCGGGCATTTTGGAGGAACCGTCCACGGGGACGTGCTCGAAGCCGAGGCTGCCCGCGCGGCGCACGAGGTAATACTCGATATCCTTGTAGTCGTAATCGTTGTCGCTCCATTCGCGCACCTTGGTCGCCTTGTAGCGCACCTGAGCGTCGGCGTCGCAGTCAAAGAGCCAGTAGGGCACATATACTCCCTTTATCTCGTCGATA
>ENA-UONW01000153-UONW01000153.1-human-gut-metagenome-genome-assembly--contig:-CS52-NODE-153-length-107162-cov-33.169699_pt1 | contig 107162 bp, 91 predicted proteins | sample MGYA00242463_ERZ724010 | MGnify/ENA metagenome assembly ERZ724010
GAGGCCGCCATTTTTGAGAGATGAGTCCCGGACGTCAGCAATGATGTCCGGGACTTTTTTTTGTTTGTCATGGGGGATGGGACTGATGGGACGAATGGGAGTTATGGGAGTGATATGACTGATGGAAACTGAAATCTAAAACCACTTCAGGTATAGTAAAAAGGCTGATGGCATATAATTTTAAAGTCACGAGAGCCATTGCAACTATTTATGTCTCTAATCTTAGCATGAAGGGAGGGGATATTTGCCAACTGCTGAATGAACGCCTGAAAAGACAGAATAAATCTGAAGAAAAATAATCCTGAATATAATGTGAAAAGGTTTTTATTATGTCGGTTAATTGTGCCTCGAAACTGGCCTGTGTACAGGCAGGAAATGTAGTTTCATACAGATATTGCACAAAAACTGTCTTATGCACGTTTAGTAAGCTCTATTCTGAATGTCGTGCCTTTACCTATCTCAGAATTCTTTACGAATATACGGCCTTTGTGATATTCTTCCACAATTCTCTTAGCCAATGACAGGCCTAAACCCCAGCCTCGCTTCTTTGTCGTGAAACCGGGCTTGAAAACGTTTCTTATGTTTTTCTTCTTTATTCCTTTGCCTGTGTCAGTAACTTCAATGATTACCTTATTTGCAGTTTCTTCCACGTGCAGAGTTATCGTTCCGCAGCCTTCCATTGCGTCAACGGCATTTTTGCAAAGGTTTTCTATCACCCATTCAAAAAGCGAGCTGTTTATCTTTACTATAATGTCGTTATCAGGAAAGTCTTTTATGAATTTCACTTTTGATGATGTGCGCCTGTCCATGTAGTCGATAACGTGCGTCATAACATCCATAAGACTTGACGGAACAGGCTCCGGAAGCGAACCAATCTTGGAGAAACGTTCGGCAATGAGTTCAAGACGCTTTACGTCCTTATCCATTTCTGGTATCAGCTCGTCTTCAGGATAATTCTCCTTTAGTATTTCTGTCCATGCCATCAGGCTTGATATTGGCGTTCCGAGCTGATGAGCCGTTTCTTTTGAAAGGCCAACCCAAACTTTGTTTTGCTCAGCTTTTTTGGATGTAAGCAATGCAAATATGGCCACTACGACAAACAGCATTACGACTCCCAACTGAATGTAAGGATATGTTGAAAGACGTTTAAGAATGACCGAATCGTCATAGCATACGTTGATATAATCTGTCTTCAGACTGTCGTCAAGATAAATTCTTATGTATCTTCCGTCATCAAGCAGCTTAGAACTTATGGCTTCAGCATTTTTCATGCTGTCTTCGAAATTTACTCCTTTCAAGTCTACGTTGCGGTAAATCTGCACGTTACGTTTAGAGTCGGTGACGATTACCGGTATCGTATTGTTTTCGTTGATAACCTTCAGCACAAGATTAAGGTCGGTGTTTTCGTCTGCCTTATTGAGCGATCTCATGGCTTCTGCCCACACTTCCATTTTGTTGTGCTCCTCATCAGCAAGCTTTTTCACAAGATTATTCGACACAATAAGCGATGCCACGGCAATAATTATGGCCGCAAGCACAAGGATTATTTTCACCTGTCTTATTCTGTCTGTCCACTGCATACAGTTTTATAACGCTTTAAAAATAATAATATTGTCTGCGCAAGCATTAAAATACTGCTGTAACTGCTTCATGAAGATTAAGTCACAAATATGTTTTCTGTGGGTGTTTATGATGCGGTTAAAGTCTTGTATTAACGGCATCTCTTAGTTAATAAGATGCCGTTTTATGTTAATAGACTAAATATTTTAGTTAAAAGTGTGTCTGTTTTAATTTAATTAACATGGTTGCTGATGTGTATAACTAAAATATTTGGTTTATTTGCAGTAAATAAAAAACTTACAACTATGAAATCATTGACAAACAAAGAAGAAGAAATCATGAACCATTATTGGGACAATGGTGAAATGCAGATACGCCAGTTGCAGGCTCTTTATGACGATCCGAAGCCCCATGTAAACACACTCTCAACGCTTGTGCATATACTTGAGGACAAAGGTTTCTTGTCGCACCGCAACCTGAAGACACGCACATACGCCTATTTCCCGAAGATATCTCGTGAAGGCTACAAGCGCGGTTCGCTTAACAACGTTGTCAATAAGTTCTTCGGAAAGTCGTATCTTGGAGTGGTGTCAACACTCGTAAGCGATGAGAAAATATCGCTCGACGAACTGAAAGAGCTTATAAAGAAGGTTGAGGAGAACAAAAAAATGAGAAAAATACTGCTTGCTGTATTCTTTGTATTTTGTGTTTCTGTAAATACTTTTGCCGATGGAAAATTGCCTAGATTTCTCATAGACGGCTGTTTCTTTAATGAACTTCCGTCAGGTATGTCTAATGAAAATCGAATGACGATAACTCTGTCTGACCAGGACGGAAATCATATCTGGGCTATAAAGGGCGTAAAACTCACTGACGAACAGAAGCGTAAAGCCGTAAAGAAGGAAGATGTGCCCAATGCCGACTTTTGGATTAAACTGGCAAAGGACAGGGAATGGCTCATTGAAATGAATAAGGCTAACAGCATGTCGAAGAAACATAATATTGCCGAGGGCGACACTATAGGGCAATTCAGCGTAAAGGATGTTGACGGACATGTGTGGGACAACGCATCAACCAAGGGCCATGCGCTGGTGCTCAACTTCTGGTATATTGGTTGCGGACCGTGTATAAAGGAGATGCCGGAGATAAGCAAATGGAAAGATGAATGTCCTGATGTGAACTTCCTTGCCGTTACCTATAATTCATTTGACGAAATAAAGAATATCGTAAAACGGCAGAATTTCAGTTTTACCCAGATAGTTGACAACAAGACATTATGGGAGATGTTCAACGTCTTTCAGACGCCGACAACGATACTTATAGATAAAGACGGAGTGGTGCGCAAGGTGACGATAGGCACAAATGACTATAAACGCCAAGAGATGCTTAAGGCTATTAAGGAAGTTTCGGCCGCACGCTGATACGAAATGCATAAATAAATAACGACAAATTAAGATAATGCCATGGGAATGTTTTTCATTTACTCGATAAAGGTAGCTATATGCCTGGCTGTGTTTTACCTGTTTTATAAGCTGCTGTTGAGCCGCGACACATTTCATTCGTTCAACCGTGTAGTGCTGTTGACGCTAATGCTGATGTCGCTCTTGTTGCCGTTTGTCAGCATACCTGTAAACAATTCAACACCGGTTTACGACGGAATAGTGCAGCTTGGACATCTTGTGGCTGTCGGACTGGTGTCAAGTGATGAAGAACAGTCGGGCATGACGCTTATTCAGATGCTGTTCCTTATATATATAATAGGTGTGGCAGTGTTCTTTGTTAACGAGATATGCTCTTTGGTGAGACTGTATAGACTGATTACAGGAAAAGACCGTGTGAGGACTGATGACGGCGTGAACATAATAGTTATCGACGGCGACATAGCACCGTTCAGCTGGTTTAACAACATTGTGATAAGCAGAAGCGACTATGAAAGCGGCCGGCGCGAAATAATTATACACGAAAAGGCGCATATAGCCCACGGACATTCATACGACATTATGCTGTGTAATCTGCTGCTGATATTCCAGTGGTTTAATCCCGCGGCATGGCTGTTGCGCCGTGAGTTGCAGAACATACACGAATATCAGGCTGACGAGGCTGTTATATTGAGCGGTGCCGATGCTGCCGAATATCAGCTCCTTCTGATACGCAAGGCTGTTGGCGAACAGTTGTTCAGCATGGCTAACAATCTAAATCATAACTCACTAAAGAAACGAATAAATATGATGATCGTGAAGAAATCTAATCCATGGAACCGCATTAAAATACTGATGACCGTTCCTATAGCGGCTGTTGCCGTTGTGGCCTTTGCCACTCCGAAGGCCGAAAGTCTGAGTAAGGAAGTTGAGCACGAAAGCAATGCTCTTGTAAGTTCGGTGGCAAGAAATGTGCCGGGAATGTCTGCAGCCGTAGCCGGCAGTCAGGACAAAGGCGGCATAAATGCCGTGCAGAAAGACGCAGTTGTTGCTGATGCCGTTGCAGTAGACAGTCTTATTGGTATTGTAAACAACGTGGCCGTAGGCAACACAAAGAATAGCGATGGCGTGTATGAAATAGTTGAAAAGGAGCCCCAATACCCCGGCGGCAATGGCGCAATGTCGTCATTTATCATTAAAAATATAAAATATCCTGAAGCAGCGATTAAAAGCGGCGCACACGGATATGTTATCACACAGTTTGTAGTAAGCAAAGAAGGCGATGTGAAGGATGTGAAGATTGTTAAAGGTGTGAGTCCTGAACTTGATGCCGAAGCAATGAGGGTGGTGAAGGCCATGCCTAAATGGACACCTGGATATAATAACGGCAAGGCTGTTAATGTGCGCTATACACTGCCTGTGAAGTTCAATATGGAAGGAAGAGACTCAAAAGATAATACGGCAGATGCAAGCACTAATATTAAATTTGACGAGAATGTCTACTATGTAGTGGATGGCGTTCGCGTTGATGCCGCCGAACTGAAAAATATAAGCACGGATGAAATAAAGAGCATACAGGTGTTTAAAGATAAAGCTGCCGTTGAAAAATTTGGTGAACAGGCCAAGAACGGTGCTTTAGTTATAACCACTAAGAAATAAATTGATGCCATATTGCTTGCTCAGAGATGATGCGGCAGGCGTCATGCAGATATACTTTTGTTGTCTCATGCCACAGGTTTATGCGGCGTGAAGGCTTAACAGACAGAACATAACGAGTCTGCTGTTTTTTCAAAAGGTGGCCTTTCGGATTGCGAAAGGCCACCTTTTAGCGTGTAAAAGGCCATGTTTTAGAACCTAAAAGACGGCCTTTTGCAACGCATTGATATACAGAATGTTACAAGACCGGCTGAGACTATATGCCTGATGATGGCTGATACGGCATAAACCGGCGCATAGCCGGCATGAAATTTATAAATGCCGGCATTGAATTAAATGTTTTTCTTATATGCCATGTGTTGTTTGCTGAGCAGTGCTACCTGCGTGTTCTTTTGGTGTTAATATATATCAGTTGCGCCATTTACTGGCATGTTTTATTGCAGATACTGGTCTCTGTTATCGGTTTTTGTGGAGAATGATTTTACCGCGTGAGCCTTTTGTCAATACTTTTAACATGCGTCTAAACGGCTTATAAATGTTGCAACATGGTGAAACAGTGCCACTTTAGTCTATAAATAAATTAAATTTTCGGCATTTGTAATACAAGAATAAAAAATAATTTGTAACTTTGCAGCCCAAAGGCGATGCGTGTGGAAGAGGCACCAGGGGTGCCGCTGTAATTCCGTGCGCATGAAGTCATTTATTTTATTCATCAAAAAATGTGCAGTTTAGAGTCTTTGAAAATTGATTTGAAAGGTCTTAAGGAAGGTGAAACCATCTTTAAGTACGACCTCGACAATGCTTATTTTGAGGCTGTAGACGGTCCTGAGGTAAGGAGCGGAGCGGTTAATGTTGAACTTAGTGTTCAGCGCACGTCAGAGTATTTTGAGCTCAACTTCCACTCAGAAGGCACTGTAAATGTTCCGTGCGACATCTGTCTCGACGACATGGAGCAGCCAGTAAGTTCTGACAACAGACTTACGGTTAAGTTTGGAGAAGAATATTCAGAAGACGACGACCTCATAACAGTTGAGCGCGACGAAGGCGTGCTCGACGTTTCATGGTTTATATACGAGTTCATAGCTCTCAGCATACCCATTAAGCATGTGCATGCACCTGGAAAATGCAACCCTGCGATGATAAAAGCTCTTGAAGAGCATTCAGCTGCCCGAAGCAGTGATGGCGATGAAGAGAGACCCGTGGACCCTCGTTGGAGTGAATTAGAAAAATTAAAAACAATAATTAAAGATTAAAAGAAAATGGCACATCCTAAAAGAAGACAGTCAAAGACACGTACACTTAAAAGAAGAACTCATGACAAGGCTGTAGCTCCTACACTGGCAGTATGCCCTAACTGCGGCGCTTATCATATTTATCACACAGTTTGCCCGACATGCGGTTACTACAGAGGTAAAATCGCTATCGTAAAGGAAACAGCTGAATAATGGAGAAAATCAACGCAATAATCACAGGAATCGGCGGTTACGTTCCTGACTATGTCCTCAACAACGAGGAACTGTCAAGAATGGTAGACACCAACGATGAGTGGATTATGACGCGTGTCGGCATCAAGGAGCGCCGCATCCTTACCGAGGAAGGCCTCGGCACGTCATACATGGCGCGCAAGGCTGCCAAGCAGCTCCTTAAGAAAACAGGTGTCGACCCCGATACCATCGACGCTGTCATCGTTTCCACCTCGACAGCCGATTATGCGTTTCCGTCTACAGCTTCAATCGTAATCGGTAAGCTTGGACTGAAAAACGCGTTTGCTTTCGACTTCTGGGCAGCTTGTTGCGGCTTCCTCTATTCATTCGATGTAGCTTCGTCTATGATACAGAGCGGACGCTACAAGAAGATAATCGTTATCGGAGCCGACAAGATGTCGTCAGTTGTTGACTATACAGACCGCAGCACATGTGCCCTCTTTGGTGACGGTGCGGCTGCCGTTCTCGTAGAAGGCACAACTGAAGAGAATATCGGTGCAATGGACTCTTACTTCCGTGCCGACGGCAAAGGACTTCCGTTCCTTCACCTCAAGGCCGGCGGTTCTGTATGTCCTCCGTCACACTTCACGGTTGACCACCGTCTGCATTACCTCTATCAGGAGGGACGCACAGTGTTCCGCTATGCCGTTACAAGCATGAGCGACGACTGCGCGCTTATTGCAGAGCGTAACAACCTGAACAAGGACAACATCCGCTTTGTAGTTCCTCACCAGGCCAACATCCGTATCATAGAGGCTGTGGCCAAGCGTCTTGAACTGCCTATGGAGCAGGTTATGGTCAACATTGAGCACTTCGGTAACACCAGTGCGGCTACTATTCCGCTTGCAATCTGGGAGAACGAGCATCTGCTCAAGAAGGGCGACAACCTCATCATGACGGCATTCGGTGCCGGATTTGTTCACGGAGCTTCTTATTACAAGTGGGCTTATGACGGATCTGACTTTGCCGGAAAATAGACAAACAGACAACATCAGATAATAAAAGATGACGCATCTGCCGAAAAGGCAGATGCGTTTCTTTTTTCATTGGGTTATGTTCTTGCTGATGTGTTTTGCATGTATTTATCCCGTATTATTTCTTCTCCGGTTTTGCTTTCCAGTTTTATTATATCTGTTTTTTTATTGTGCATCCCGTTGTTCTTATTTTGTAAATATTGTTGGCATACGCACTTTAAAGGTTAACATAAGGTAAAATATGTCGCAGACAGAACAACTTGTCGAAAAACTTCGTACATTTATGGCGTTAATCTTAATATTTGTAGGTTATGAGCAGAATATGGGAATCAGTGATAATTGCGGCAGGCATAGCCATACTCGGCTTATGTATAAAGTCGGGTTTCGACAATTTTACCAACAAAGACCGCAAGGTTACGGTGAAGGGACTGGCCGAGAAAGAAGTGGCTGCCGACAAGGTTACATGGCCGATACAGACTAAGGAGCTTGGTGATAACCTGCCTGAACTCTATACACGCATAAATGCCACAACGGCCAAGGTGAAGAACTTTCTGAAACAGAACGGCGTAAAGGACAGCGAAATCAGCGTAAACGCTCCGGTGGTGATTGATCTTAATGCCGACCAGTATAGTATGGCAAAGCGCAACTACCGCTATAACATAACGTCGACCATTACCGTAACGTCGCGCAACGTCAAGCTGATAAGAAGCATTATTGCGCGTCAGGGCGAATTGCTCAAACAGGGTGTGGCCGTTGTTGACGGAGGATACGGCAACGGAGTGTCGTATGAGTATGTGTCGTTCCAGCAGATGAAGCCCAAGATGATGCAGGAGGCAATAAAGAACGCAGAACAGACGGCGGCACAGTTTGCCGAAAACAGCAACAGCAAACTCGACAAGATTATGACCGCCGACCAGGGACAGTTCTCTATAGACGACCGCGACAGCAACACGCCTTACATAAAGAAGGTGCGTGTGGTTACCACGGTTACGTATTCGCTGAAGGATTAGCGATAATTGTTTATAGTCAATTCTTTGCCTTATTTGTCGTTATTTACCGCTTGGTTTTATTTGTCATGACGAATATTTGCCGGCGTGAATGATGACGATAAATGAGTTAGAAAGATAAATGGAATTTAGGCTCTTGCAGCCTGAATAATTGAGTTGGTTAAAAAAGGAAAGACTTCGCAGAACAACATTCTGTGAAGTCTTTTTTATTTCGTCAGAAACTCGGCTCAGCTTTTCCGCGTTTCATCTTGTCAAAATAGAACACGTCTGCATGAAGCTCGTTAGCATCGGCATGGTAAAAGTGTCCGATTCTTGTAGTTACTTGGCCGTTGCCATGGTCGGTTTCTATTTCAATATATGGCGTAAGTTCTTCGTTTTCATCTATGCAGCACAGTTTCCATTTTCCTTCTGTAGTGTCGTTTATTGATATTCGCCAATCAGTGTAGGTGTCTTTTCCGTTGATTTTTACAATTTCTCTTGTTGCAATCTTTGTTATATGTACGTTCTTTCTGTCTTTTCCGAGATATATATATTCGTAAATTTTTCCTGTACTGTCAGACACCTCGTTATACCATTCGCCACAAGTAATGTCGAAATACTTTTCGTTAAGCTCTTTAGTTGCTTTGTTCGCTTCGGTTACGATGAGATGCGGTTCTGCTCCATCGCATGAGCAAAGGCCGATGGCTGCAATAAGAAAAATGAAAAAATTCTTGACCATAATAAGATTTTTTAGTTTAATTTACTGTTGCTATAACGTGTCGTCCGTTGTTTTATTGTATGCCGGCTTATGTTAATGTGCAATTTGTATAACCTCTTGATAAATTGAATTTTAACGTTTGCTTTTTGCATTGTTCGTATACGTTGCAGTCAGTGGGCATTCTGTGTCAGTTTAACATCTTTTATCTTGATTTCTTGCCACATGCAACCAGCTTAGTTGGTTGTGCTGAAAAAATTTCGTATATTTGCAGACTTAGATTATAATCTTTTATTCAAGCAAAACAAAAATACAGATGCACAAGGCAGGATTTGTAAACATTGTAGGTAATCCTAACGTGGGCAAGTCGACGCTTATGAACCAGCTCGTGGGCGAGCGCATAAGCATTGCCACATTCAAGGCGCAGACCACGCGCCACCGTATAATGGGCATTGTCAACACGGACGACATGCAGATAGTGTTCTCCGACACCCCGGGAGTGCTCAAGCCTAACTATAAGCTGCAGGAGTCGATGTTGGCTTTCTCTGAGTCGGCACTTAAAGACGCTGATGTGCTGCTCTATGTAACCGACGTGGTGGAGAATCCCGAAAAGAACATGGACTTCCTCGAGAAGGTGCGCAAGATGACCATTCCGGTGCTCCTGCTTATCAACAAGATTGACGAGAGCGACCAGCAGAAGCTCGGCGACCTGGTTGAGCTGTGGCATAAGCTGCTGCCCGATGCTGAGATTCTGCCCATATCGGCCAAGAATAAGTTTGGCATCGACATGCTGTTGAAGCGCATTAAGGAGCTGTTGCCCGACTCTCCGCCTTATTTCGACAAAGACCAGCTTACCGACAAGCCGGCCCGTTTCTTTGTGAGTGAGATAATACGCGAGAAGATTCTGCTCTATTACGACAAGGAGATACCTTACTCTGTTGAAGTCAGCGTGCAGTCGTTCAAGGAAGACGAGCGCCACATACACATACGTGCGGTAATATATGTTGAGCGCGACTCGCAGAAAGGCATTATCATCGGACATCAGGGCGTGGCCCTGAAGAAGATGAGCACCGAGGCACGCAAGACTCTTGAGAAGTTCTTCGGCAAGAGCATCTACCTCGAGATGTTCGTCAAGGTTGACAAAGACTGGCGCAGTTCCAAGAAAGAACTCGACAACTTTGGCTACAATCCGGAGTAATCACGTATTGTTGTTTTCGGCTTCTTGACATGCTCCAATATGGCATTCCTGATGCTTTGAATAAACAGATACAGAGTGAAGCTATAATAAATATAAACCAGAGGGAGATACATAGGCTTCCGTTTCGGCTGTCGTGCAGCAGGACCCGGCGTCCGTGCCGTCGTGTAAAGAATGAAATCCGGCAGGCTTAATCTCTCTAAAACAAATGACAAATGGCAAATTTAGTAGCAATAGTAGGACGCCCTAATGTAGGTAAGTCTACGCTTTTTAACCGACTCACAAAGTCGCGTCGTGCTATCGTCAGCGACACCGCCGGCACCACACGCGACCGTCAGTACGGCAAGTGCGAGTGGAACGGAAAGGAGTTTTCCGTTGTCGACACCGGAGGATGGGTGGTAAAGTCGGATGACATCTTTGAAGAAGAAATACGCAAGCAGGTGATTATAGCCACCGAAGAGGCCGACCTGGTGCTCTTCCTGGTTGACGTTACTACCGGTCTGACCGACTGGGACGAGGACGTGGCTGCCATCCTGAGGCGCACAAAGTTGCCGGTTATCGTGGTAGTCAACAAGGTTGACAACAACGACCAGCAGTATGGCGCAGCCGAGTTCTATAAGCTCGGACTTGGCGATCCGCAGTGCATAAGCAGCGCTACGGGCAGCGGTACAGGCGACTTGCTCGACCTTATGCTCACCAAGTTTAAGAACGACGGCGGCGAACTGCTTGAGGAAGGCATTCCGCGCTTTGCCGTGGTTGGCCGTCCTAATGCCGGAAAAAGCAGCATCATCAATGCCTTTATCGGTGAAGACCGCAACATAGTAACTGAGATTGCAGGTACTACGCGCGACAGTATCTATACGCGCTACGACAAGTTCGGCTTTGATTTCTATCTTGTTGACACCGCCGGAATACGCCGTAAGAACAAAGTAACCGAAGACCTTGAGTTCTACAGCGTGATGCGTTCTATCCGCGCCATCGAAAACTCCGACGTGTGCATACTTATGCTTGACGCAACGCGAGGCATAGAGTCGCAGGACATGAATATCTTCCAGCTCATACAGAAGAACAACAAGTCGCTGGTGGTTGTTGTAAACAAGTGGGATTTGGTAGAGAACAAGGACCAGAAGGTTATCGACACCTTCGTTACTGCCATACGCAACCGCATGGCTCCGTTCACCGACTTCCCTATAATCTTTGCGTCGGCACTCACAAAGCAGCGCATATTCAAGGTGCTCGAAACTGCCAAGCAGGTTTATCTCAACCGCAAGGCAAAGATAGGAACCACCAAGCTCAACGAGGTTATGCTGCCGCTTATAGAGGCATATCCGCCACCATCGATAAAAGGTAAGTATATCAAGATTAAGTATTGCTCGCAGTTGCCCAACACGCAGATACCTTCGTTCGTGTTCTACGCCAACCTGCCACAATACATCAAGGAGCCTTACAGACGTTTCCTCGAGAACAAGATTCGTGAGAACTGGACGCTCACAGGCTCGCCGATAAACATCTTTATCAGGCAAAAATAACCTATGGCGCTTCAGCCATGTTTTATAGATGCTATATAAATAAATGAGAAAAATATTTTTCATCATATTCACTTTCAGCGTTTTTATGTTCCTTGCTTGCAGTAGCGAGGAACATAAAAACGATATTGCCGCTGCCAAGGCCGCAAAAGAGTATTACGACTCGTTGTTGGCCGGCAATAATGCTTTCTTTGTGCGCGGAATGTATCTTCCCGACACCATTCCCGACAGTTACCGTGAAGAGTTGGAGGCCAACGCTAAGATGTTTGTTGCCCGCATGAATGAAGAACATCACGGAATACGTGATATTAGGATTATGAATTGTGTCAATGATACCATACGCACAGGTAAGAGTCATGAGCTTGTTCATGCAGCCAATGCATTTCTCGTATTCTGTTTTGGCGACAGTCTTAATGAAGAGGTTGTCGTGCCGATGTTGAAGCACAAGGGGCGTTGGCTTATGCGTTAGGCGGTTTCTCTTAAGTCTTAGTCAGGGCTGGCGGCTGTCATTGCTGACTGTGCGTTGACGGTCTTGCTATTGCTGATGTCCTAAGGTTAAAGCAGCTTTTTTCTTTATTTAAATCTTTTGGCGTATGGCATTTGATGTATGTTTGTCAGTCCGTAGAATGGCATTGACTGTGGCGGCCATATTTCTTTTAGCCGTTGAAGTATTTGCTCAAGAGCCATTAGGCCGCTCTGAGGTCGGTATCGGTGATGATATTCCTGATTCCGTGCCGTCGGCGTTTCAGGATAAGCTGATGCATGAGGCCTATACGCCGGAGTTTTCGGTGCCTTTGCCCGAAAGCCGTTTTACTCACGGCACATTCAGCCGGATGATGTCGTCTGTTCAGCCTCCCAAGCCCAAGTTTCATGTTGACAGCATAGACAGACTGATGCTTTACGGCACGCCAGAACCGAAGTTCACGGCTTCGCCTTACGCCTACGACTTCAACCGCAGCGGCGTGGTTGCATCGTGGAAGAATGGTTTTCTTATGGGCTACGGCTCACGCACAACGATGCCTGTCTTGATGTCTAATCAGAGTGTGTCGTTCAATGCCGTGCAGAATGTAGGCAATTTCACATTTACAGGAGGCGTTTCGGCCGACCGCTATTTTATGTGGCGCAACACAAGGACGATGTTCGGCTTTAACGGTTCGGTTACATATAACTTTAGCGACAATGTTTCGGCAACGGTGTTCGGCCGTTATTACACAGGCCAGTCGTATTACACAATGGGAGCCATGCCTTATATGGGTTCGGGCGGATATGGAGGTTTCTTGAGTTTCATGGGCAATACGTTCGGCATGGATGTCGGAGTGGAGCGTTATTACGATTCGTTTGCCGGCCGTTGGGTTACGTCGCCCATCATAACACCTAAGATAAAATTCAGCGAAAAGTTTACGCTTGCGTTGCCTGTCGGAGGACTTGTAAAAGAACTGTTTGATGAGTATGTGTTTAATAAGAACAAGAAGCAAGGCCCGATGATTATGCCTGAGTTTGCGCCCATGCCCGGACCGATACCTTTTGCACCGCCTGAAATTAATTATCACAAGTAGCAAAAGTTGCTTATTGTTTTCTGTCGTCCTTTTGTCCGTTTTTTCTTGTCATAGCCCGTTATGCCTGCGAAAATTAAACCTAAATCAGCTTAAATTCAAAAATTCCGGCTTAATCCAGACTCCGGGTTTGGGTTAAGGCTATTTAATCTAAACTGGATACTTATAGTTAATAATCCATCTTGTTGTGTTAATTAACTATCTCTATTAGTTAAATCTATGGCCATTTTAGTTTAATTAACATTCCTTTCCGTATAAGTAACTAATGTATTTAGTTTATTTGCAATAAACAATAAGTTTACGATAATTAAATTAATGGAAAATAAAGAGTAAGAGATAATTTAACCCAAATAAGTTATCGTATTCTGTTGGCATTTTTGCTTTAGATTGGGTGTATTTTCGTTAGTCTTTTCGCAGGTATAGTGGGCTATGACAAGAAAAAACAAACAAAAATACGCCAACGGAAACAAAAAGACGGCAGAAAGCATGAATGTATAAAATAATAAAGCGATGTGCGGTCTAATGACAGATTTGGGTTTTAATGTTGATTTAGAAAAACAAAAACATAAAGAATCATGAACATACGGACAATATTAGTAGCCATATTGTTGGCTTTAGGCATTACTGAAATCAAGGCACAGCAAACCCATGTTATCGAACCGGCTGTTATGGAAGTAAACTATCACGTTATTTTTGGGCATAATTATGACGATTATGCACTTAGGATAGGAAAGAACGTAAGCCAGTTTTTCAGTTATAACAAACTTAGGTTTGATTCTCTCAGCAACAGCGATGAGGCGTCGTCAATGATTATTGTTAACGAGATGTTAGAGAAATCAAAAAAATTGAATGAAAACAAGGATGCGCCAGTAGTAGAAAGTCCGGGTTACGGAGATTATCTCTATACCGGCTTGTGTAAAGACAGCATAAGCGTCTATTGCCAGATAATGTTCAATGACTTCCGTATCGTTGAGCCAAATCCTGTGCTTGACTGGAATATATGTGAAGACAGCACTCGCCAGATTATGGGATTCACCTGCCATCTTGCCACTGTGAAATTCCGTGGCAGATTGTGGAAGGCATGGTATACCGAAGAAATTCCTGTTATGCAAGGCCCTTGGAAACTGCGCGGTCTGCCGGGCCTGATACTATGTGCCGAGGTCGACGGCTTCGTAAGTTTTACGGCTGTGGGCATCAAGACCGATAACGTTACCCCTGTAACCTTTTATAACTTCTGGAGGGAAAAGTTCGAAGACATAGAACGCACGAAATACTTGAAGAAAATGAAGACATCTTATCCTAAGGGTACAAAAATAAATGTTTTAGAGTTGGAATGAGACATTGTATACTCTTTTTCTTTTTAATCCTTTGCTCCATATCTGTTGAGGCTCAGGTAGATGTCAGCGGCACTGTAACCGATGCTGAAAGTAAGCCATTGCCAAACATCATAATAAAGAATGTGGATGCAGTGACCAAAAAGATGAAGGGCTACACCACAACTGATGATAAAGGGCGGTGGAGCATAAAGGCTAAGACAGGTTCGGTGCTTCAGTTTTCGGCTATAGGCTTCAAAAAGCATGAACTTACCGTAAAGGCAGGCATGGGCGAACAGCATGTGGTGCTTGAAGACAATGCCGTGGCATTGAAAGAAATTACCGTTAAGGCTGCTCCCGTACATATTTCAGGCGACACAATAAAGTATCTGCTGTCGACATTTGCCAAACCCGAAGACCGCACACTGGCAGACGTATTGACGCGCGTGCCCGGTTTTGAGGTGAACAAGGACAACGGGCAGATATCCTATGAGGGCAAGAACATCAGCAATTTCTATATTGAAGGAATGGATCTGATGGGCGGAAAGTATGGTGTGGCCGCCAAGTCGCTGCCGCAGCAGGATGTGGCTTCGGTTGAGGTGATGAAGCACCACCAGCCTATCCGTGTGCTCGACGACTTTACGTATTCTGACGAGAGCGCCATAAACATAAAGATGAAGAAGGGTGCGCACGAACACTGGACGGGAACTTTCAACGGCGGGGGCGGCTTTGGCGGTTATGGCGGACTGTGGAATCTGGAAACTTTTGCCATGCGCCTGAAGTCAAACTGGCAGACGCTTATCACATATAAGACAAATAACACGGGTAACGATATTCTGAGTGAAACCAAGCCGTTGTTCTCTTTCGGTGAGCTTGACGACAAACTGAAGCCGCTTATAGAACTGCCTGCGCCTTCTGCTGAAAAGCTGAAACAGCGCTCGCTCTTTAACCGCACTCATGCAGCTACCGTCAACACGCTGGTCAGGCTGACTGACAACTCGCAGATGAATGTGCAGGTAACGTATGTTCACGACCGTCAGGAAGCTTACACACGGCGAACGTCGGAGTATTTTGTAAATACAGGCAACCGTGTCATTGACAACACAAAGCAATATATGGAGAAGACCGACAGGCTGTCGGCTAAGCTGAAATACGAGAACAACAGCGGCAGGCAATATGTAAAGAACGAACTGTCGGGTGCCTTTAATTGGGACCGCCAGTGGCTTACGGAGCAGGGCACCAGTCCCCACGACATGGAGGGGCGCTTGCCCGAATATACACTGAAAGACAACTTTATGTATGTGCGCCGTCTTGGCAGCAAACTGATTACGGTGGAGTCGAAGAACATAATGCAGGTGCGTCCAAACGGACTTGATGTGGACGCCATGCAGCAGGACATAAACCAGCACTATTATGAAACCGACACACATCTTACGGGCAGTTTCCGTCTTGGCAAGTTTATCGTTTCCGGCAATGCTGGCGTCAACGCAGCTTACTATGATTTCTCGTCACATCTTAAAGGCCTTTCCGACAGCCTCGGCCTGTATGCCGGCAGCAGCCGCTTTTCGCTGTTCCGCGTATATGCCACGCCGTGTATAGAATATAAGCAACTTACAGATTTTGATTTTCGTCTTACCGGCGAGGTTTCCTACAGCCTTTACAGTTATTCTTTTGACAACGGATATTCGCGTGTGCTGTTCTCGCCCGAGTTGAGCGTAAGCTGGTGCGTATCGCCGCGCTGGCGTCTGCGTGTCAATGCCGGTATCAGTAGTGACGAGGTTGACGTCAATCAGTTTTATCCCACTATGGTGTTGCAGGACTATCAGTATATCAGCCGCGGCTTTGCCGACTATCGTGTGGGACGTGCCAAAAGCGTAGGACTTGGCTCAATTTATAGTAATGCAATCAACGGCACACATTTCATCCTTAATGTCAACAGAATTTACGGCTCCACGCCATACACCACATCGCAGGAATATTCAGGTGAGTATATTATCCTTTCGCTGCAGCCGCAGCAGACTAAATATGACTCATGGATGATAATGATGATGGCGTCGCAGGGCATCAGTTTCATAAAAAGCACGCTGAGAGTTAGGGCAATGTACAACGCCAGAAACTCAGACATCATGCAGAACGGCGAACGGATGCCTTTCGACACAAAGATACTTAACCTTACGGCAGGACTTGTTACATCGGTTATCCCTACTGTAGATTTAAGTTACAACCTGTCTTTCATGTGCAACAATATGGATATGTCAGGCCTCGGCTCATCGTCGACAATTAATAGCTGGAAACATGAGGCAAAGGTATATGTGCCGGTGTTTAAGATGCTTGGCATAGAGGCAACGGCTGAATATTATCACAATCAGGTGGCTGCAAGCCGTTATAAGGATATTATGTTTGCAGATGCCGCGCTGAAACTTAAGCTCAAGCATTTTGACGTTACGCTGGCTCTCAACAACATTCTCAACAATAAGACTTATGCCTATGCTGTTAACAGCGACCTCATGCGCAGCACCAGCAGTCAGAATGTGCGTGGAAGGGAGCTTATGCTTAGCGTATATTTCAAGCCGTGATCATTCGGTCTTAATTGTTCAGGGGTTAAGTAAATAATCAAACTAAAAATAATTTTCTTAAAAACTCATCACTCGTCACATCAGCATGTAAGATGCTGAATATCAGTAAAATAGAGTGTGATGAGTTGAATTGTGAACTCATCACATAGGTTGAGTAAACCTAAATCAGAGCATGAAAGCCGGATAGGACAGGGCCGGCGTGATGAGTTCACAATTCAACTCGTCACACTGCAATGCGCTGATTGTCAGATGTTTATAGGCGATTGTGACGAGTGATGAGTTTTTAAGAAAATTATTTTTAGTTTTTATGTTGCTTCAAATGCCTTGTTCTGTATTGCGAAACGATACCTTTTGCGTTGTGAAAGGATGCCTTTTACATTGTAAAAAGCCGTCTTTTATATTGCAAAAGGCCACATATCATCTTGTAAAAGCATGCTTTTGGGGCATCACCGGATTATCCATCGTGCCGTATTTCTCATTAAAATAGTTGTCAGCCTTTTGCCCGTCTTGCGTTATATTCAGGTGTATGCCGGCATGCTTTCACTATCCGCCGAATATTGCGGTGACGTAAAACTGCCGGCATACATCTTATCAAGTCCCGTGCAACAATATCGGTGCAGAGCTATTCAATGTCTATAACCTGAAACTTCTTGTTGAAAGTTATTTCAATGCGGTTATTCAAGTCAATCTCATATCCGTCGTCGTCTTTTTCAATTTTAAGAATGATACATCCCGGATAATTCTTTTTGACGTATGCTCTTATCTGTGCCGGAACGATGCTTGCTGGCACGGCAGAGCGCTTGCAGCTTATTTCGGTCCAGTTGCCGTTCTTGTCAAACTCAATCTTCTCGCCGTTGGTGAATATCACGGTATAGTCTTTTGAAAAGAAGCCCGACTCAACCTTTGCCATAGCCACTTTCTTGTTGCCGAAATGACTGTTGAGCAGCTGATGCGCCTTTGCCGGAAGCTGGCTCACGTTTATAGGCTTTTCGTTGCCGGCTGTTGTGCTTACGGTGAATGCAATGAGCATTAGTATGGCCATTGCGGCTCTTTTGATGTATCCTTTCATAATGTATATAGGGGCTTTATTTATTATTAAATGCAAACCTGTGTAGTCAGAAACTTATGTTTAACCTTTACTTGTAAACTGTTGAAGTTAACAGGCCCCGGCACGCCATTATCATCTTCGTGCCGTTGTCTGTTAACTTCTGATATGTCAGGCGCCGTAGCGTCTTAATCCCATATTACTTTCTTTTTTTTAACCTTATTGTGTTATATCTAATCAGAGACTTTAATCAATGTCGATTACGGCAAAGTTCTTGTTGAATGTTATTTCAATGCCGTTAGCCAGACTTACTTCATATTCGTTCTTGTCTTTTTCAAGTTTCAGAACCTTTGTTCCGGGATAGTTGGCTTTCAGATAGCTTGCTATCTTAGCCGGGATGAGTCTTGCCGGTACAGCTGAGAGTTTGCAGTCAATCTCGGTCCAGTTGCCGTTCTTGTCAAATTCAATCTTCTCTCCGCTTGTGAAAGTTATCTCGTAACTCTTGTCGAGCAGTCCTGTCTCCTGTTTAGCCAGTGCGACCTTCTTGCCTGCAAAGTTCTTCTTGATGATCTGCTGTGATGTTGCAGGGAGCTGAGTTACTGCTATTGGCTTATCGTTGTCGGCGAGAGCTTTGATTTGGAACGCGATCAGACAAACTAACACTACTACACATGTTTGGATAATTCTTTTCATAATCTTCTTCTTTTTAGGGTTTGTATTCATTGTTAATTCTTTTGTTTGATGCAAAGATGATAAGCGTTTCTGAAAAGAATCTGAAATAACGGATAATCATCTCTTGTTTAACTATTTTTTGCATTTGCTTATTTCAAATGCGTGTTTTCCGTTGTTGAATGTGTAAGTTACGTCCATGCCGTATTGTGCGCAGATGGCTTTGACGATGGCAAGCCCGAGTCCGGTTGATGATTTTTTGCCGGGCGAATGATAGAAGCGTTCAAATATCTTGTCGCTGTCAAGTTTGTCTGCCTGTCCGGTGTTCTCTATCTTTATGTGCGTGCTGTCTGACGTTATGTTTATTTCGCCGCCTTGTATGTTATGCACAAAGGCGTTTTTTACGAGGTTGGTCATAAGCACCACTGCCAGCGACTCGTCCATGTCTATCACCGGTGCCTCTTCGCACATATTGTTTACGGTTATCTTCATGCGCGAATAGACGGGTTTCAGATTGTTCACAGCCTGAGCCGTAACCTCTTTAAGGCTGACAGGCTTGACAGACGCAAACTGTCCGTTGTCAATCTTGCACAACAGCAGCAGCGAGCGGTTGGTCTCAGTAAGCTCTTTCAGCGTGTGCAGTGTCTTTATTATCTCAGCCATCTGTTCCTCGGTAAGTCCCTCGTCGTCGAGCAGCATCTCAAGCCGGTTGCGGCATACAGCCAGCGGAGTCTGCATCTCGTGCGACGCGTTGGCTATGAATAGCTTCTGCTGTTCATATTGTCTTTCGTTCCTTTCAATGCTCCTCATCACCGTCTCGTTGAGCTTTCTGAATTCAGTTATTCTTGTATTGTTTTCAAGCGGTTTGATATTCTTTCCGAGTTTATATGTGTCGAGCCATCCGAACAGCCTCTTCAGCGGCCGCATGCTGTGGCTTACAGTCCATATGTTGACGATGATGATGCCTGCGAGCAGACCGAAGAACAGCACTATCAGCCAGATGAATATTGAGTTCTTCAGGTTTTGCTTGTCGATGGTCGGCGTGAACACCGTAAGCTCATGAAACTTGTCATTGTTGTCTTTGAATATATAAGTTACTGCTCTTGTCTGTTCAAACTTGTTGTCGTCGGTGACATAAGTGTCCATGTCGCGGTATCTTATGTGCGAGTGTCTTTCGGCATACTCGTCCGACACGGCGTGTATGTAATAGTTGTTGCCCGATCCGTTGTGAGTGTCGGGCAGGGGCATTCCTGCCAGATAGTCGGTTATGAGCGATTCGGCATAGTTGGTCAGGCTGTCGTCGGTCTTGTTGTTTATCTCCTTTATTATGGCGAAATAGAAGCATACCGCCCACAGCGCGATGGCGATGGCCTTGAGTACGGACAGACGGAAAGTAAGGACATTCTGCAGTTTCATACTTTTACGAGCTTATATCCAAAACCGTATATGGTCTTAATTTCTATGTCGGCGCCTGAGGTCTTCAGCTTTTTGCGCAGGTTCTTTATCTGCGCGTATATGAAGTCGAAGTTGTCGGCCTGGTCTATGTCGTCGCCCCACACGCCTTCGGCAAGCGTCTGTTTCTCAATAAGGCGGTTGGCGCGGTTGATAAGATAGTGAAGAATTTCATATTCCTTTCGTCCCAGGTCAATGTCCTGTCCGTTCACCTCCACCTTGAACGTGTCGGGATGTATGGTTACGTTGCCGAATTTTATGTTGTTCTCGCCGTTCTGCGTGTGCCGTCTCATCACGCTCTTTATGCGTGCGTGCAGTTCGGCCAGATGGAAAGGCTTTGCGAGGTAGTCGTCGGCGCCGAGTTCAAGCCCTGTAACCTTGTCGTCTATCGAGTCTTTTGCCGATATTATTATCACGTTTTTACGTTTGCCGCGTTCAGCCAGTTCCCTCATCAGGTTTAGTCCGTTGCCGTCTGGCAGCATTATGTCCAGCAGAATGCAGTCGTATTCATAAATAAAAAGCTTGGTGTGAGCCGTGGCATAGTCGGCCGCAGTCTCCACCACATAGCGTTCTTTTTCGAGAGAGCGCACAATGATGTCCCTGAGGTCAGCATTGTCTTCAATTACGAGTATCTTCATATCCTTCAAATTTATTTAGCCCCTTTGGGCATTAAACGAACATCGGGCGGCATCTTGCGACGCCGCCCGATATATGTTGACTGATTATTTCTCAATAAGGATTCTGGCGTCTACTGCCGTAACGTTGTCCTCGTCGGCCAGCAGCGGGTTGATGTCCAGCTCCTTTATCTCGGTGGTAAATCTCAACAGAGTAGACAGCCGCACGATAATTTCGGCATACTTCTTCTCGTTGAGGCCCTTTTGTCCGCGCGTGCCCTTGATAATCTTGTAGGCGCGCAGAGAGCGTATCATTGAGTAAGCCTCTTCGTAAGACAGAGGAGCAAGTCCGCTCGAAACGTCTTTCAGCACCTCAACAAATATGCCGCCCAGTCCGCACAGCACGATGTGGCCGAAGCGCGGTTCGTATTTTGCGCCGATAAACAGCTCTTTGCCTTTGATCATCTTCTGCACCATGATGGCCTTTGCGCCTTCAATCTTCATCATGCGGTCGAATTCCATTGCGAGATGCTCTGCGCTCATTATGTTGAGCGCAACGCCGCCCACGTCGCTCTTGTGAACAGGGCCTACAACCTTTGCCACAACGGGATAGCCAACTTTGTCGGCAAACGCCGTAAGCTCGCTTTTTGAGTCGCTCACCATTTCGGGCACCATAGGTATGCCGGCACATTCAAATATCTGATGCACAAGTTCGGGTGAGATATATCCGTTCTCCTTGATGCCTCCGATAATTTCTTTTATTCTTGGGATGTCAACGCCGAACATCTCGATTTTTGGCGATGCCGGCTTTGGCGTTTTCATAATTTGGGTGAGAGCCGTAGCGAGCGTAACCTCGTCGCTGAAGTTTACGTGCCCTTTCTTCAGAAACTCTGCCACTTCGGGACCTGCCGTGTGCAGACAAGGCAGAATGGGGAATATAGGTTTTTTGCACTCAAGAATCTTCTTGTGCAGCACGTCGTAAGCCTCATACAGCTGAACAAGGCCCGGTGTGCCGAATATTACGAATATGGCGTCGATGTCTTTAAACTTCTTTTCGCAGTAGTCGATGGCTATGCCGAGGTGTTCGGGCGTGCCTGTTGCGAGAATGTCGATAGGGTTAGACACCGAAGCGCCCGGATAGAGCAGGCTCTTCAGCTCGTCGGCGTCGGGGCCTTCAATCTTCGGAACGTTGAGTCCGCCTTTTGACAGCGCGTCGGTAAGCATCACGCCGGGGCCTCCTGCGTGAGTAACGATGGCAAAGTTGCGGCCCGTGAGCGGCGGCAGTGTGAAGATACAGCCCACCGTTGTCAGTTCCTCTCTTGAGAAGCAGCGCACTATGCCCGCCTTGCGGAACAGTGCCTCCACGGCAGAGTCGCTGCTGGCAATGGCTCCTGTGTGCGACGATGCTGCGCGGCTTCCGCTCTCGCTGCTGCCTGCCTTGATGGCTGCAATGCGGCATCCCTTGCGTATGAGCGATGAGGCGTGGTAGAGCAGTTTGTCGGGATTGCCCACGTTTTCGATGTACAGCAGCTTGACATGAGAGTCTTTTTCAGGGTCAAAGTTCTCGTCCATATATTGCAGTACGTCCTCAATGCCAATCTGTTTGCCGTTGCCGATACTCCATACAGAGTTGAACGGCAGTCCCTTTGTGACGGCCGACTCAAGGATAAACACTGCCGTTGCGCCTGAACCGCTGATAAAGTCGACGCCTTTTTCGTGCAGTGTGGGTATAGGTTTGGTGAACACGCTGTGATGCCATGAGTTGAGCAGACCAATACAGTTGGGGCCAATGAGCGCTGCTTCGTAGCGTTCGCAGGTGTCAAGTATATGTTGTTCAAGTTTTGCTCCCTCTTTAGTTTCCTCTCCGAAGCCGGCTGATATGATGATGAAGGCCTTTACGCCTTTTTCTTCAGCCAGTCGGTCAACTGTTTCAGGACACATGTGCGCAGGTATTACGAGTATAGCCAGGTCGGTAGGCGGCAGCTCGCTTATGTCGTGAAATGCCTTTACGCCTTGAATTTCGTCTTCTTTCGGGTTTACAATGCGCAGCACGCCCTTGTATCCTCCGTTAATAATGTTGCGCACGATGGCGCCGCCGGGTTTGTGAACGTTGTTCGAGCCGCCTATGACGACGATGCTCTCCGGGTGCAGAAGTTGCTGGTTAATCATGAGTTATTTATTTAGGGTTAAAAGGTTTTGGCCGCTTGCGTCACCCCGTTGTTGCGGTGATGTGCAGGCGGCTGTTGTATGATATGTTATTTATGTTCTCCGATAATCTGCTCGGCGTGATTCTTCACCTTAATCTCTTTAGGCGAGATTATGCGTTCAATCACTCCGTTCTCGTCGATTATGAATGTTGTGCGGAACGTGCCCATGTATGTGCGGCCGTACATCTTCTTTTCGCCCCACACTCCAAACTGCTCCACAAGACTTTTCTCTGTGTCGGCAATGAGGTGAAACGGAAGTTCGTTCTTCTCGATAAACTTCAGGTGCTTCTTCTCGTCGTCAACGCTTGCGCCTATCACTTCGTAGCCTAATTCCTTCAGCTTTGTGTAGTTGTCGCGCAGGTTGCACGCTTCGGTGGTGCATCCCGACGTAAGGTCTTTAGGATAGAAATAAAGCACCAGCTTGCGGCCTTTAAAGTCGCTGAGCTTAATCTCGTTGCCGTTCTCGTCGTGCCCGAGTATTTCGGGCGCTTTGTCTCCAATATTCATATCTTGTTATGTTTAATTGTTTTGCTTTGACGTTGCTGTTTGTGGCTTGCGTGTCCGTGCCCGTATAGTGCCCGTGCGGCATTGTGCGGCTTGGGGCAACCACATTGCAAATATACAATAAGAAAATGAGAAACCGTCTAAAATGAAACGATAATATTTCTTAATACTTGTCCCTGATTGTGCTTCCTGTATGGTGTGTACAGTAAGCCCGTTGTCATTATATCTGCATTTTGGCTTATTTATCATGATAAGTTTTGCCGTTACGGATAACTTTTGCTAACTTTACGGCCGATAAACAAACTAATTGAAATGAACAAAACAATTTTATTGTCTATTGCTCTTATGGCGTTTTTGGCGCCTGACGCTTCGTGCCAGACCGTATTGAACGACAATACCGCCGTAAAGAGCGGATACGTGCGCCATCCTTGGGCAGGCAAGAGGGTGGGGTATATCGGCGACTCGATAACCGACCCTAAGAACAACAGCGACGACATCAAGCAGAAATATTGGGCATATCTGCAGCAGTGGCTCGGCATAACTCCCTATGTCTACGGCATAAGCGGCCGCCAGTGGGACGACGTACCGCGTCAGGCTGAGAAACTCAGCAAGGAACACGGCAACGAGGTTGACGCCGTTGTAGTGTTTATGGGCACAAACGACTTCAACGCCGGAGTGCCCATAGGCGAGTGGTATGTCGAGACAGAAGACACCGTTACCGCTGCCGTTCATGGTCAGAAGCAGGTGTATAAGCGCAAAAAGCGCACCCCGGTGATGACCGGCGACACATTTAAGGGGCGTATAAACATAGGCATAAGCAAACTGAAAACGCTCTTCCCCGACAAGCAGATTGTGTTGTTGACGCCATTGCACAGGGCTTACGCCACATTCGGAGCCACCAACATACAGCCCGACGAGAGCTGGCAGAACATCTGCGGTGAGTATTTCGACGCTTATGTTGAGGCAGTGAAGGAGGCCGGAAACGTGTGGGGTGTGCCGGTGATTGACCTTAATTCGGTCAGCGGACTCAATCCTATGGTTGAGGCTCAGTTGCCTTATTTCCATGATAAGTCGACCGACCGTCTTCACCCTTCAACCGAAGGGCAGGAGCGTATGGCGGCAACGCTTATGTATCAGTTGATGACACTTCCTGTTAAATAGTATTTTATTGGTTGCGGTACAATACCATTACGGCTGTGGCTTATTGTACGTTCCCAGGTGAAAATATGTTAACGCAATGCTTTTTGCGTTAACATATTTGTCTCACTTTTTGCAATCTCACGCCCAAAAATACGTTTACGATTGAAAAACTCGTATTTCTTGTATTGATTCTTATTTGATTGATATTCAGTGAGTTGTGCAGTTTTGCTGTTTCTTCCTTCACTTTCGAAAGGTTGAAAACACGTCCGAAAGGCCATAAATCACCATGTTTTGCTTCATAAACAAGCATATTTTGCTTTATGAAAAGCCGTGTTTCGCATCGTAAAAGCATGCCTTTCGCATTGTAAAAGGACGCTTTTCGCATGTTCAACGGCCTGTTTGCGGCTTTTAAATGCATATCTTCTGCCGTGTATTTTCTGTAATGCTGTTTCATGACGTGTTAAATTCTGTCGGATAAAACAAGTCTGTATCATAATTAATGTTAATGCATTGGTAAAGAAAACGTTTGTCGTGCCAAAAATATTGTTCTGATTTTTGGCTGTGAAACGGCAAAAAACATTAAATCGTTTTGTCAACTACGATTAAATCGTTACCTTTGTAGAAATATAAAAAACATAGAAGGCAGGTATTTGATATGCCGGTGAGTGGCTTGTGCTATGCGCCATTAAGGTTGATATGCCGTGCCGGATACAATATAAAACTTTGTTGATTATGAGAAAAACAGCTTTCCTCTTGCTTACGGCTATTATGCTGATGCCTGTCACTATGTTTGGCGACAGCTATTCTAAATTATGGAAACAGGTAGATGAGGCAGTCCAAAAGGATTTGCCAAAGACACAGATACAGCTGCTTCAGACTATCGCCGACAAGGCCGAAGCCGGCAACGATTATGGTCAGTTGCTTAAGGCTGAAACACGGATGGCGTCGGTCTGGTATTCAATATCCGCCGACTCGCTTCCTTCTCAGCTTTCACGGCTGGAAGACAAGGCTGAGAAATACAGCAAGACAGACGGAGCGCTGTCGGCAGTCTATTATGCCGCGCTTGGCAAGATTTACAGTTCTTACCACAATGTGGGCCTGTTCAGCGCTGTTGGCATAGACAATTCGGCAAAGGTTGTGGACTGTTATCGTAAGGCAATGGCTAATCCGTCATTGCTTGCTTCAAAGAAGGCTCTCTGCTATGAGCCGTTTGTCGTTAAAGGACGCGACGGCAAATATTTTGACGACGACCTTCTGAGCCTTATCGGATACACGGCGGAAGACTATGCAACGATGCACTCTTATTATGCCACAACATCCAACCGCACCGCTACTCTGCTCACGGCGCTGGCTATGGTCAAACAGAACAATCAGCGCAACGGCGGCATTTATTTCCGCGAATTAAAGAAGTCGCGCTATGCCGTGTCGCTCGACTCGCTCATAAATCATTATTCTGATCTTAAAGCCTGCGGTGAGGTGGCTGTAGAACGGTATCTGTTTATGGAGAACTGCAGCGATGTGAAGACCGAAGAGCTTGTAACATACATCAATAATGCCGTTAACCGCTGGGGCGAATGGCCGAGGATGAATGTGCTGCGCAACAAGCTGAAGGAACTTACCAATCCGCAGTTTGTAATCAGTCTCACCAATAACGTCGTGTTGCCGGGTAAAAGCAACGTGATAAAGATGAACCTTAGGAACGTTGATGAGATAAAGGTGAAAATGTCGCGTCTGGCAGTTGACGGCGACACAGAGCTTGTCCCTACAGACGAAAACGGCTATAAGGAACTGCGCAAGAAGATTGTTCCGTTGACAGAATATGTTCAGACAAGGCGTTATCCCGGACTGCCCAACTATAAGCAGATAAAAGATTCGCTTGTAATCGGCGGTATGCCGATAGGCGTATATTTGGTGGAAATTTCGGCCGGTGATAAAAGTCTTGAAACTCAGCGCCGCCTGTTGTACGTAACAGACATGTATGTTGTTCATCATCAGCTGCCCGGCAACAAGCTGCGTCTTGCAGCTCTGAGCGCAACAACGGGTCAGCCTATGCCCGGCGCAACTATTGAGGTGCAGACAAACGCAAAGAAAACATACACGCTGACATGCGATGATAAAGGTGAAACCACGCTGAACCTTGCCGGAGACGGCATCAGGAAGTTGCGCGCATACACCGAAAGAGATAAGGCGGCGCCGCTGCTGAGCACGTGGAGCAACTTTTCTTATTATGCCCAGAAAAACGACCGCGATGTGCTTAACCTGTTTACCGACCGCACCATTTATCGTCCGGGACAGACTGTTCACGTGGCGGCAGTGGCATATAACATTAAAAACGGAACAGAAAGTAAGGTCATTGCAGGAAAGGCATTCAAGCTTACGATGAAAGACGCCAACTATAAGACAGTGAGCGAAACCAATGTAACGACCGACGAATATGGCACTGCAAGCGCCGACTTTGTGCTTCCGTCAAGTGGACTTACAGGGCGCTACACCATACAGGGCGACTTTGGCGTAAACGCTTCGGTAGGCATTAATGTAGAAGAGTATAAGCGTCCTACATTCCAGGTGGAGTTTCCTAAAATCAACCAAATATATCATAACGGTGACACGCTTGTAGTTACGGCTCGGGCAAAGACCTATGCCGGTGTGCCTGTGCAGGGCGCAAATGTAAGGTATACGGTTAAGCGCAGCCAGTCGCTGTGGTGGCGTTATTATGCAGAAACTTACACCAACGGTTCAGGCACCGACGTGTTGGTAAAGGGCGAAGCCGTTACCGATTCCGACGGAGCATTCAAGATAGAGATGCCCATGGTGCTTCCTGCATGGGTTGAGACCGACGGCGGAATAGATGAGCGCACGTTTAACAGTATTGCACGTTTCTATACGATAACTGCCGATGCCGAGGTTACCGACCAGGCAGGCGAGACACGCAGCGGACAGCTTGCTCTTCCTCTTGGCAGCAAGCCGGCAGCGCTAAGCACCACATTGCCCGAGCGCATACTCCGCGACAGTCTGAAGACAATAAAGTTTGTTTATAAAAACATGGCAGGTGTTGACATCGACGACAACGTAAGATATTACATCGACGGCTCGTTCAATGCCTTTAACGCAAAGACCAACCGCGACGAGAACATCACATGGAACACTGCGTCGCAGCTTAAGTCGGGCCGCCACACTCTTGTGGCTGTATGCGGTAACGACACTTTGAAGCAGGATTTCATCGTGTTCAGCCTTGATGACACAAAACCGTGCGTCAAGACACACGACTGGTTCTATCTTTCAGACACCCGGTTCCCGTCAGACGGTCGTCCGGTTTACCTCCAGGTAGGCTCGTCAGACGCTGACACACATATCCTTTATACAGTTATTTCCGGCAAAGAAGTAATAGCCAACGGCACGACCGACCTGAGCAACCAACTGTCAACACGCAGCATAGCGTATAAGGAAGAATATGGCGACGGACTGAAGATTAACCTTGTATGGGTGAAAGACGGCAAGGACTATAGTCACAGCGTTTATATCACACGCCCTGTTCCCGACAAGCGACTGATGCTGAAGTGGACTACATTCCGCGACCGACTTACGCCGGGACAGAGCGAGGAGTGGACACTCAACGTTACAAAGCCCGACGGAACAGCTGCCGGCGCACAGCTCATGGCTACGCTTTATGACAGTTCGCTCAATCAGATAACTCCTTTCAGTTGGTGGTTCTATAGCGGTATGAGTATCAGTGAGCCTTATGCCCAGTGGCGTTCGGTTTATCAGAACGGCTTGCATTTCTCGAGTTCGGCAGATATTAAGCTTCTTGATGAGAACAGTTTTGACATGAACAAGTTTGATCTCGACGGATTCTTCTTGTCCGGTGTTGCATCTCGGCTTTATGGCGCGACTTCTGGTTTAAGACTGAACATGGCCGGAAGTGCCGTTAAGAAGCAGGCTGTGGCAGCAGATGCATCCCGGTCTTCAGACAGCAATTCTTCTTCTATTGTTATGAGTAAGGAAGAACTTGCGGAGCCTTCGGTTAGTGCTGAAAGCAGTTCAAGCCAAACAGGCTCTTCAAATAACGTTCAGTTGCGCGAGAATCTTAATGAGACGGCATTCTTCTATCCCGCACTCCAGACCGACGCAAAAGGCAATGTAAAGATTAAGTTTACGCTGCCCGAAAGCATAACGACATGGAGATTTATGGGACTTGCTCACGACAAGGATGTAAACTACGGACTCATTGAAGGTGAAACCGTGGCGCGCAAGACCGTCATGGTGCAGCCCAATATGCCGCGCTTTGTACGTGTTGGCGACCGTGCATCGATAGCCGCGAGAATATTCAACACTTCAGAAAACAGCGCAGAAGGAACTGCCGTTATGCAGCTCGTTGACCCTGAAACCGACAAAACCGTGTTTGAACAGAGAAAGTCGTTTAAGGTTGCAGCCGGACAGACCACATCGGTATCGTTTGAATATTGTCCCGATGCCAACAGCTCGCTGCTTGTATGCAAGATATTTGCAAACGGACGCAACTTCAGTGACGGCGAGCAGCACTATCTTCCTGTACTGGCAGACGAGGAACTCGTAACCAACACAGTGCCGTTCACACTGCCGCAGCCGGGACAGAAGACAATAGACCTTGGCGGACTGTTCGCAAAGAACGGCAGAAACAGCAAGCTGACTGTTGAATACACCAACAATCCCGCATGGCTTGTTCTTCAGGCTTTGCCTTACATCGGCACCGCCAATGAAAATAACGCCATAAGTCTTGCCACGGCATATTATGCAAACAGCATAAGCAACTACATTCTGAATAACGCTCCGCAGGTAAAGACAACGTTCGAGCAGTGGAAGCGTGAGGCCGGACAGACAAGTCTGATAAGCAGTCTGGAGAAGAATCAGGAACTTAAAGACATCGTGCTCAACGAGACTCCTTGGGTGGCTGACGCCGACAATGAGACAGAGCAGAAACGGCTTTTGGCCAACTATTTCGACAGTTCTTCGCTCAGCAACAATATAAATGTGATGCTTGGCAAACTGCAAAAGCTGCAGAATCAGGCCGACGGCTCATGGTCGTGGTGGCAGGGCATGCCTTACGGTTCGCCGTCGCTCACTGCAAGCGTCGTTGAACTGCTTACACGCCTGAACACTATGATAGGCACACAGGCAGAGACAAAGACCATGATAGACAAGGCAATGACTTATCTCGGACGCGTCGTTTCTGATGAAGTTAATGAGATTAAGAAGGCTGAAAAAGAAGGCACCCCATACGTCATACGCGACTATTCGGCACTGCAGTATCTGTATGTCTGCGCCCTCAGCAACAGACAGCTTACATCGGCAGAACGCTCAGCGGCAGATTATCTGCTCGAATATCTTAAGACAAAGAACACATCACTTAACCTTTACGGCAAGGCTCTCATGGCTGTAGTATTGTCAAAGAACGGCGACAGCAAACTTGCAGGTGAATATCTGAAGAGTCTTGAAGAATATTCAGTGAAGACAGAGACTATGGGTCGCTATTACGACTCGCCGCGTTCAGGCTACAGCTGGTTTGATTACCGCATACCTACACAGGTTGCTGCCATTGAGGCAATGAAACTTGTTGACGCCAAAAACTATTCGGCAGAAATCGACGAGATGAGACAGTGGCTCCTGCAACAGAAGAGAGTGCAGGGCTGGAACACACCTGTCAACAGCGCAAACGCCGTTTATGCTTTCCTCAGCGGCAACATGTCGGTGCTCGACAAGAGCGAGAATGCCGTAATAAAACTTGACGGCAAGCAGCTCGATATGTCGCCTGCAACAGCCGGACTGGGTTATGTCAAGTCGGCAACAAATGTCAGCAAGCCCGGCAAACTGACTGTAAGCAAGACGTCAGAAGGCACGTCATGGGGCGCGGTTTACGCACAGTCGGTATGCAAGACTTCCGACGTAAGCGCGTCTTCGGCAGGCTTTAAGGTTACAAGAGAAATACTTTCTGCCGACGGTTCAAAGCCGTCACGTCTGAAAGTAGGCTCGCGCATCAAGGTGCGCATAACCATAGTAGCCGACCGCGATTACGACTTTGTTCAGGTGAGCGACAAGCGCGCCGCATGCATGGAGCCGCTAAGACAGCTCAGCGGATATGCCGCCGGATACTACTGCACGCCGAAAGACAACGTTACGAACTATTATTTCGACCGTTTCAGCAAAGGAACGCACGTTATAGAGACAGAATATTATGTTGACCGTGAAGGCACTTACGAAACCGGCACATGCACAGTGCAGTGTGCTTACTCGCCTGAATATGCAGGGCGTGCAGTGTCTGAGGTTATTGTTATCGAATAAATGAAAGAGAATTGAATTATGAAAAGAAAGATAATACTGACAGCCCTGGTTGCCGCTTTCGCGCTCGACATGGCGGCACAGCGCATATCTGCCAAGCACGAGGTTATCGACTGCGGAAGCGTTCTTTACGAACAGCCCGTAACGGCAAAGTTTGAATTGCGCAACAAAGGCAACGAACTTATAATCGACACAGTGAGGACAAGTTGCGGATGCACCATAGCCAGCTATCCGCGCACCAGCATCATGAAGGGCGACAACTTTACGGTTGAGGTGACTTATGATGCCCGTCAGCTCGGACATTTTGAAAAGGAGGTTGCCATATTCAGCAATGCCTCCGACAAACCTTTTTATCTTAAGATGAAAGGAGTGGTGGTCGACAAGCTCGTTGACTTCACAGGACAATACGACTACACCATAGGCAGCGTTAGAACAGACAACAACAACATCGAGTTTGATGATGTAAACGTGGGAGACATGCCTGTACAGAAGATACATATCATCAACAGCAGCAGCGAGAGCGTAAGCCCTGTTGTTATGCATCTGCCTTCGTTCCTCACGGCATCTGTATCGCCTACGACAATAGCTCCCGGCCATACCGGCGTGGCAACGATAACTCTCAATTCATACAGGCTGCGCGATTATGGTCTTACACAGACGTCTGTATATCTCGGAATGTATCCAGGCGACAAGGTGAGCGCCGACAAGGAGATATCGGTTTCGGCCGTTCTGCTTCCTGGCTTCAGAAATATGTCTGAGACACAGAGGCTCAACGCGCCTGTGATAAAGTTGTCTTCAGAGACACTCGACCTCGGTACGTTCGGCGATAAAGACGACAAGAGCGGAACAATAATTATTGAAAATCATGGTAAGAGCAGGCTCGACATACGTTCAATGCAGATGTTTACAACAGGTCTGAAGGTAAGGCTGAACAAGTCGAAGCTTGATCCGGGTGAGTCGGCTAAACTCAAAATCACTGCTTACAAGAAGCAGCTGAAGAGCGCAAGAAGCAGACCGCGTGTGCTCATGATAACCAACGACCCGACCAAACCAAAGGTTGTTATACATGTTAAAGTGAAATAATATCGTTATGGAACATCCAGAAAACAGCAGTGAGTATAAGGGGCTTACGGTTAATTCCGGAGTAGAGCAGCCTTCGACAGTTAATCCTTATCTGAAGCGCGGACGCTATAAGCGCCACGAATACACCGTCGATGAGATGGTTGAAGGCATCCTTAAAGGCAACGTTACGGTGCTTAGTCAGGCCGTAACACTGATAGAGAGCGTCAATCCCGACCACCAGCAGAAGGCGCAGGAGGTTATCGAGAAGTGTCTTCCCTATAGCGGCAAGTCGCTGCGCATAGGCATCAGCGGTGTGCCCGGTGCAGGAAAGAGCACCTCTATCGACCAGTTTGGCGTGCATGTGCTCGACCGCTTTGGCGGCAAGTTGGCCGTTTTGGCCATCGACCCCAGTTCTGAACGCTCCAAGGGAAGTATTCTTGGCGACAAGACCCGTATGGAAAAGCTCTCTTTGCGTGAAGAAGCCTTCATACGTCCCAGTCCTACGGCCGGCTCTTTGGGAGGCGTGGCGCGCAAGACCCGCGAGACAATCATACTGTGCGAGGCTGCCGGTTACGACAAGATTTTTGTCGAGACGGTGGGCGTAGGACAGAGCGAGACGGCTTGCCACTCTATGGTTGACTTCTTCCTGCTTATCCAGCTTGCCGGCACGGGCGACGAACTTCAGGGCATAAAGCGAGGCATCATGGAGATAGCCGACGGCATAGTTATCAACAAGTGCGACGGCAACAATGTTGACAAGTGCCACATTGCCGCCACCAATTTCCGCAACGCCCTTCATTTCTTCCCGCCTTCTGACAGCGGATGGCAGCCCAAGGTGCTTTGCTACAGCGGCTTCTACGGCACCGGCATCAAGGAAGTGTGGGACATGATATACGAGTATTTCGACTTTGTAAAGCAAAACGGATATTTCACCTACCGCCGCAACGAGCAGAGCAAGTATTGGATGTATGAAACCATTAACGAGCATCTGCGCGGCAGCTTCTATAACAATCCGCTTATACAGCAGAAACTGAAGGCATCAGAAGACGCCGTGCTGGGCGGAACAAAGACGAGCTTTGTGGCAGCTAAGGAGCTGCTCGACACATATTTCGGCACTAAATGACCTTAATGCTTATGCAATGGCAGACAAAGATAAAACAGTAAGAATGTTTTATTAAGGTCTTAATGCCTGTTTGTTTTTATTCATGACCGGCACTGTCCGGTCATGAATAATATTATAAGAAACATCAAGAGATGGTACAGATAGAAATCGACGACGGCAGCGGATTCTGTTTTGGAGTTACCACTGCCATAAGAAAGGCCGAAGAAGAACTTGCGGCCGGTAAGACATTATATTGCCTTGGCGACATTGTTCACAACGGAATGGAGTGTGAGCGCCTGCGCAGCATGGGCCTCATAACCATTAACCACGACGAGCTGAAGGCTCTTCATGACGTTAAGGTGCTGCTGCGTGCCCACGGCGAACCGCCCGAGACTTACGAGATAGCGCGCCGGAACAACATTGAGATTATCGACGCCACTTGTCCCGTTGTGCTGCAGCTGCAGCGCCGCATCAAGCGTAAATACGACTCAAATCCCGATGCCCAGATTGTGATTTTCGGCAAGCCGGGCCATGCCGAGGTGCTCGGACTCGTAGGGCAGACCAACAGCAAGGCCATTGTAATAGCCGGAATAGAAGACGCCAAGGCGCTCGACTTCAGCCGCGACATATATCTATATTCGCAGACAACGAAGTCGCTCGACGAGTTTCACCGCATAATCGACTACATTCAGGAGCACATATCGCCCGACGCAACATTCATGAGCTTCGACACGATATGCCGTCAGGTAGCCAACCGTATGCCTAACATCAGTTCGTTTGCCAAGCGCCACGACCTCATTCTCTTTGTCTGCGGCCGCAAGAGCAGCAACGGCAAGGTGCTTTTTAACGAGTGCAAGAGCGTTAATCCCAACAGTTATCTTATTGAAGGTCCCGACGAGATTAAGCGCGAATGGATAGAAGGCATCGACACGATAGGCATCTGCGGAGCCACGAGTACGCCTAAATGGCTGATGGAGCGGTGCCGCGACAGGATAAAGAACGGCATTTAGGTGCATGCATTTATCAAGGTAAGCGCCCGAGTCCGCCATTCTGTTTATCATAATTGCGGCTGAACCAAAAATATTTTTGTAAAAAACTCATCACTCGTCACATTCTGTTTCAATGCATTGAATGTCAGGATGTTACAGCGTGATGAGTTGCTTTCCAAACTCATCACGCCCTGCTTGTTGGGCATAAACTATATGCTGCCAAACACCCGGTTGGGGCTTAAAACGAATTTTTTTACGTGAAAATATACTCTTGTGATGAGTTTAAAATACAACTCGTCACACTCTAACGTGTCGTCTTTCAGAAAGTTAAGGCCCGATGTGACGAGTGATGAGTTTTTAATAAAATTATTTTTAGTTTTATCTTTTGCCATACCTTTTTATAAAAGGTATCCTTTTAGGTTGTAAAAGACCACATATTGCATTGTAAAAGGTGTCCTTTTGCAATGCAATATGCGGCATATTAGAATGTGATGATCTTTCTTTGTGTATAGGCTAATTTATTGTAATACATAATGTTATCATTTGAATAAAATTATGAAGTAACAAATCAGACACAATATAGGTGATTTATGAGAATACAAAGTAACTGTTGTTTTAGGATATGCCAGACTTTTACAAGTAAGAATATAAATTTCACATCAAGATTTGCACAAATGTCTATAGTTCGAATTTTAATCGAAATATTGAATTATGTATCATGTAATATAATATATATTATAAATCGACAGATACTAAAATGTAAATTTTTTCATCTAATATATTAATGAATATCAGATATATACATATTATACTAATATCAAATACAGAAATGCAGAAATGTTAAATATCTAAGCGATGAATAAAAAATCCAACAAATATAACGACTGTTATAAAACCATTTATTATCTTTGTATGTGAATTCATAATAGATGCCCCAAAACCGGTGAGTTGGAGCAAACATTGTGCTTGATACCAATCACGCATAATGGCGTTTAAATTTATAATCAGCATCATAAGCTGATTATAGCTTTGATGCTGATTTTTTTAATAGAAAACGATATGAGAAGATTTCTAATTATATTGATGGATATTGCATTTTCTAGCGGTAACGTCACAGGAGCCAACTACAGAGCAGTCTATGATTTTGAGTATACTAAGGATAGTATCAATTCAATCATAGAAAAAGACATTCTATATTTGGAAATATCTAAAAATAGTTCCTTTTGTTTCAGTTATTATACTTATTATACTGATTCCCTGAGAAACACGCCCGATGGACAAGCAATTTGGAGGAAACTTTTCTCTGCTGCTATAGCAAAGGACGGAACTAATGCTACATCTTTTCCTCATAAACGCAGCACATTTATGGTGACCAAATGTTATACATCGGACACCCTATGTATTAAAGATATGATTGACAACGACGTTTATGAATATATTGCCTCCAAAAATGAGTTCCATTGGCAGCTATGCGATTCAACAAAAACAATCAATGGCTTTGAGGCACACAAAGCCATTTGCAGTTATCATGGCAGAGATTGGACGGTCTGGTTCTCGTCCGACATACCCTTCAGCGATGGACCGTGGGTGTTCTGCGGACTTCCCGGACTTATCCTTGAAGCGCAGGATAAGGATAATCTGTTTTCTTTCCGCTTGGTAGGATTAATGTCCAATCAAGAGCCCAAAAAAAACTGGCTGGGAAACGGGAAAAAGACAGACAGGATTTCATTCTTAAAGAAAAAATATAAATATCTGGAAAATCTCACTTCAATTTTTAATGCAGAAATGGGAACAAACATTCCGGAAAATAAAAATGACACCCGCTATCTGGATGGATTAGAACCTGATTTCAAATCAAAATAATTCTATAATTTTGCTCTCGGTGATTATAGCGATTATTGTTTGTAATCCTTTGTAATTTAGCACTATAAAGTTACAACGATTTTCGCTAATCATCAAATTTACACGTATTTACAATTCATCGAACTCACGTTAAATAGTGTCCTATACTTTAATTTCAAAAAAACATATAATGAAATATATTTTTTTATGTCTATTATTTTTAGTAACTTCTAATGAGATATGGGCTCAGATTATAGAGGATAAGGAACCCGCCATCTTAGAAGTTCATTACATTAAAACTTCGGTAGCAGACACTTTGGAAAATCGAAGTTATACCGACCCTATGACTTTGAGGATAGGTAAAACTTCAGCTATGTTTTACCCAACTAAAATGATGTGGGCAGATTCACTATTACAGACGGATTATGCGCTTTACGAGAAACTCCATCGGGAAATGAATCCACTCGGACAGTCAGAGTACAAGCCGCTTGGAGGTATGGAACGTGAATATCTATTTCGAAATATCAACGATGGCGAGACGATGGTCTACCGAGTAATTGCAGGAGAACATTATTCGTACACGGAACCCACAGAAATGCCGGCATGGCAAATTCTGTCGGAAACGAAAGAACTCTTGGGGTATAGCTGTCAGCTTGCCTCGTGCGATTTTAGAGGACGCACATGGTATGCATGGTTTTCACCCGACATCCCCATCAATGAAGGACCTTGGAAATTGTTTGGATTGCCCGGTCTTGTCTTGGAAGCATGGGATAGTAAAAAACATTATGCCTATAAAGCAGTCGGACTTTACACCAAAAATTTGCAGCCTGTGGGTATAAGGCTATATATTAGTGGTAAACCTTATAGGTTAAAGTCCAGACAGGAATATCTCCAAAAAATGTATAAAGAATACATCATGGGTAATTTCGCATTCAAAATGAGTGCCTTGCATGGTAATGGTACACAGAGTGTTCCTTCAAAAGCACAATATGATTATCAAGAAATGGACTATCCGCATAAGTAAACTTTAATTAGAACGTAACATCTTGATATGAGGCTACTATTAACAATCCTATTGGCAATGACAATATGGCTGGATTGCTTTGCGGATAACCCGGTTACCGGTACTGTCGTCCAGGCTTCCGACCAATCTCCGATAGCGGGTGCCAATGTCCTTTTAAAAAATGCCGAAGGGAAGTTGTTGGCCTACGGAGTGACTGATGCCAATGGACGGTTCTCCATTATGCCGCCCTCGACAAGTGAAAATCTTACCATTCATGTCGCCATAATGGGATACCGTACCTATTCTGCCCCTTTGGCGCTTGATGGAAATCCTCTCGTAATAAGGATGGAAGAAGGGTCTTTCCAATTACAGGAAGTAACCGTCAAAGCCGACCGTATCCGGGAGAGCGGGGACACGATAACCTATAACGTGGGCAGTTTTGCCCAAAAACAGGACCGGAGCATAGGTGATGTGCTGAAACGTATGCCCGGCATTGACGTGGCCAACAATGGGAAAATTCAATATCAAGGAATAGACATCAATAAATTCTACATTGAGGGCAACGACCTCTTGGGCGGGAAATACGGCATCGCGACAAACGGCATCGCTTACGACGACATCGGTGCTGTGGAGGTCATGGAAAACCATCAGCCCATGCAGGTGTTACGCGGATTGAGTTTTTCAGACCAGGCAGCTATTAATCTGAAGATGAAGAACAGCGCGAAAGCGACTTTTCTTGTTCACGGCACATTGGGTGGCGGCTGGTCTGAACAGCCGCAAGGTGCGCTCTGGCAAGGTGACATCTTCACCATGATGGTCACAGGAAAGTACCAGATGATAACTACGTTTAAAGGGAACAACACCGGGCTGAATCTGTCAGATGAGCTTTTGGACTTCACTTCCGAGAAATCGGATGAGGAATTGGACGGGTACATATCTTTGTCCACGCCGGTTACCCCAAACTTACAACGGAACAGGAGCTACTTCAATCGTTCGTGGATGGTATCTTCCAGCCACTTCCTCAAGACAAAAAACGGAGGGGAGTTCAAAGCCCAGATTGACTATAACCATGACCGTGTTTCTGCACAAGGAACAAGCACGACGACCTATTTCCTGGAATCAGGTGACAAGATTATTCTTGAAGACAAGAACTCTCTGTCGCACCGCAATGCCCTGACCGGGAAGTTTTCTTACGAAGTTAATGAAAAGACCTATTTTCTCAACAATACCTTGTCGGCTGATTTTTCATGGAATGATTTGACGCTGAACACCACAGGCTCTTTACCCACTACCCAGTCGGCCTGGATGCCGGAATATAGCGTAAGCAATCTGTTGAAAGTCATCAAGCGTTTCAACAACAACAAGCTGGTCACCTTTACCAGCCGCAATGAATGGAACTCCCTGCCCGAGAAGCTGACAGTCAACCATGAAGGGCAGGATTACGGACAAAAGATAAAACAACATTCTTTCTACACGGATGAGAGAGCCTCACTGGGTTTTGTATTCAATAAGGTGCTCCTGTCTCTTGAAGCCGGCGTGTCCGGATATCTCAGGAATCTGGATACAAACCTGTTTGGGGTGGACAGGACGGATGTAACAGAGACTGAAGCGTTAACTACCGATTATTTGCGCGTTTTCGCCTCTCCGAAATTCGAGTGGAAATATAAGAAACTGGAACTCACTCTGAATCTTCCGGTCAACCTGTATTCCTATTTCTTTTCCGGAGCCATAGGCAACCTCACGGAGTTCTTCCTGTCGCCTTCATTGGCGGCAAGGTTCCGCATCACGCCACGAATGTCGCTCACTTTGCGTGGAAGTGCCAGACGCTCTCCCGCATCCTTGCACAATATCCATGACTCTTCCATACTTACCGATTACCGGTCATTCAGTTCCGGAGTGGATGACTACTACACTTCATCCGGACAATCTCTTTCCGCTTCCTACAGCTATCGAAATGCCCCAAGCGGAATATTCGTGATGGCCATGGGTAGTTATGGATGGAACAAATCAAAATTCGGGACGGTACAGAACGTGGTCGGTGATTATGTATTCTACTCCTATCAGTCCCAACCCTCAGACTCGCGCAATGCGATGGCTTTTTTCAACGCGAGCAAAACCCTTGACTTCATGCGAGGAGCCATCGGGGTGAAAGGTATTTACAGCAGAATGGAAAACAATCTGTTGTCGCAAGGGATTTCCACCGATTACCGCAATGATTCTTTCTCTCTGTCTCCTTCCATAAACGGAAACATATCCACCTGCCTAAACTGGAATTTCCGATTTACATGGGATAAATCCTGGCTGAAAATTTCAGATATGCCAGGTCGCAGTTCCAACAATTACATCTATTCAGGAAGTGTGACATTCACACCGTGCTCTTTGATAACCTGGACGGCAGGAGGTGAATATTACCGTAATCAGATAGAAGAAGGACGTTACAAGGAAATGTTCATGCTTGACACCAAATTGACTTTCAACTTAAGCAAACGGGTTGAACTTTCCGCTTCAGTCACCAACTTGCTCAATAAGAAAGAATATAGCTATACCTCATACGGCACTGTGTCCCAATATGAGCGTTCAAGCAAACTCCGTGGGCGTGAGTTTATGATTTCAATATACTTAAAGAAATAATGAGTATTTTCAATAAAAACAGATTAAAATGGGTTAAACAGCATGACTCAATGCAGTGCGGTGTATCCTGCCTCGCAATGAATTAGCGGTAGTTTGCCTATTACCTTATCCATATTCAAATGGGGAATCTATAATAGAGCATATATTTATGACAGGTTCATAAATTATACACTAATCCATCATTTGAGAAATGAATAAATATAATCGTAAGTTTGTTTCAATCTATTTATGTCGTACCCTTTTGGGGTAAATACTCCATCAAATGCTCTACCTAAATAACAATCTTCGTAGAGATAGCTAATGGAAATGGGGTCTATTTGACTTCTAATTTCCCCAGTGGAAATTGCATTTTCGATAACGGATTTCCAAATTTGCAGTTCTTCTTCATACCATTGAGTGGTTTGTTCCTTAAAATTAGGTATGCAAGTTAATGCGGAATTTTCAATACGCATCAAAGCCTCATTGATGTTGACAATGCCTATGTCAAACATCTGTTCTTGTTCACGCTTCAGTGTTTCAATGAAATAATTATAAAACGAGCAAAGAGATAATTTATATGCATCAGGTACGGCTTTTATAGATGATGCATTAAATACGAAAGTATTAACTACCTCCTTAAACAGACCTTCCTTATTCTTGAAATAATAAATCATAGAGCCGCGGCTTATGCCTATTTCTTTCTCCATGACACTGAATGATACGCGATCATAAAGTCTGGTGGCAAACAATCTGAATGCTTCTCTTAGTATTTTCTGACGGCTTATTTCTCCTTTGTTCATAATGCAGAATCTTCTTAGATCCTATGCAAAGTTACAAAAATATAACGATATGAAGAAACTTATTGCGCATATATTATTTTTCTTGTGCAAAATGCTTCTTATACGGATTTTATCATTACCTTACGCTATAATAAACGTTATAATTTTAACTATTATGAAATCTGTAATTAATTCAATTTTCGCAAGTACTCAAATAATGTAATAAATAAAAAGTCAATTGTTTTTATGGTGGTAAATATAATTAAGTATAGAATAAAAAATTCTTGTACTTTATGGTCTGACAACAAAAATAACACAACATAAGCGATGACAGCCTACCTAAATAGATATATTATTTACGCTTCCGCTTTATCTTCAACATCATCTCCCTAATCATGTGCTTTATGGCGTCTGCCGGATAATATAAGAGCATTCGTGGACCGGCATAACGCATTATTTGTCTTATCTGTTCGCGCTTTTCAGGCTTGTAGCAGTGAACCTTGCACAGACGGCATGTTGGTTTGTTGTCCGTTGTAAAAGACCACATATTGCATTGTAAAAGGTGCCCTTTTGCAATGCAATATGCGGCATATTAGAATGTGATGATTTATATATCTGTGTATTTTCGTATTGCTAATCAGAGATTTAGTTACGTTTTTTCGGTGTTTTGTTAAATCTGAAAATCACGTGGAACATAACATATCTTGGTATTACGTTGCTGTAAACTTCCTCTATGCCTTGTGCGTTTACAGTTCGTGTAATATTATTGAGTTGTCCCAATATGTCGAACCCATCAATAAGAGCTATGAGTTTGCCATTGAAGAATGGACGTGATATACGGGCGTTCCATACTAAATCATCAGTGTTCATGTCGCTGTTGGCATATCCTCTGCGGCTGTACATTGTCAAATCTGTACTAAGTTGCAGTTTCCATGGCAATTGCAGGTTTGTCGTCGCTCCATAATTAAAGTCGGCTGAACTGAAGTTATTGAAGTCTTCTCGTGTTCCTGTTGTGTGTCCGAACTTTGCTTCAGATTTCAATTTTATTGTTGAAGTTCCAATTTTGTATTCTAAATTAAGTTTTGCCAATCCTCCAATTGTTTTTACAATGCTGCGACTTGTTGAAGTTGAGCCTTCAACTCCTACAAGGTCGACACAACGGGTGTAATCAGGTCCTAAACCGGCGTTTAATAATAGAGTGCCTTTATTATTAAGTTTTGTAGTGCCGTATACGCTGAAGTTTCCATACCAGTTGCCGTTAACGTTTGCTGGTCTAAATGTTCGTTTGCCGGTAGCTTTATTATAAAGGTATCCTATGGCTATGTCGTTGAATGTCGGTTTATATAAAAGTTGCAGGCCAAGCATTTGTCGCTTTTTAGGATTTACGAATGTGTAGTGTGTGAGAAATTGTACAGAATATGAATTTTTCAGATTAGGATTTCCCGACATCGTGTTCAGCGGATCTGTCGTATCATTGATATTAAGAAACATCGTCATGTCAGGTGATTTAGACTGAAGAGTGTACTCAATCCAAAATTCGCCTTTCATGTCGTTTCTCCTTGCCTGATAGAAACCATGACATGATGCAGGCATTACAGTCCGTTTTGTTAATGTTGTGTCCATATCTCCACGCATGTAGTGCAATGTGCGCGACAGGTACATTACAGGAATATCTATTTGAGTCCAATGACGCCAATTCTTTGTTTTTTTGCTAATATTCATCAGAAATCCGATGGTGTGGCTGTTATCATATTGACGGCTGTCATAGCTGTTGGCCTTATCCATTACTTTCATATATGTTTCTACAGACGGCAGACTGCCAAGTCCGTAGCCGGTATCTTCGCCCCAGTCTTTTAGTTGGTCGAGACGGAAAAGCGATGAGTTGCGCGAAGTGTAATCTCTTTCATATTTATAAGAGAAATTAAGGCTGCCGTTTTTTATCATATATCCGTATGAGGCTTTTCCTGTAATATGATATCCATGGTCAGGCATGTTGTCGTAATAGCGGTTTCTAAAGTCAGTTGAAGCAAGCTGGGCACCGGAATAATACTCTATGAGGTTACGGTCGAATGTTTTGTCTGATGAATTACGATAGCTGACGTCTGCAGAAAGGTCCAGATGGTCAGGTGATTTTTTGAATTTTATCACCGACATTGCAGATATTGACGCAAGCAGTGAATGTCCTTCTGACATGCCGTTTCGCAAGTTGCGGTTTATGGCAGACTGCATAAAGTCAGAACCAAGACGCGATGTAAACATGCTGTCGAGTTGGGCCTTTCTAAAATTTGCAAAGTCTTCCGACAAAGTTAGCGATGAATAGTTGGTGCGATTGTCATATTTCCTATAGCTAAAGTTTGGTTTGACTTCAAGATTTGCATTTTTGAAGTTAAAGTATAGCCTGTGTGATGTAGATATGGACATATTGTGCTTTCTTGCGTTGCTGACAATCCTGTCATAGGTGTCTCCTCCTTCAAGAAAATTAGTTCGGTTAGTATTGTTCACAATGTTATTGTCCGCATGTTCAAACTGTACGTTTCCGTTGAGTTCGTAACGTTTTAGACGGTCATCAATAGAATAGTCAAGTCCGGCTGTTTGTTGGGTCGTCTGTCCGCCAGTCATGTTTGACGGATTCCAACCGTCGTTTTCACCAGGATTTCGGTTGTCGTTAAGATTATTTATGTTGCCGTATACAGCAATACGCGAATGGTCGGTAAATCGCATTGCAAAAAGGCGGCCAAGATAACGGTCTTTTGTGCCGCCTCCAGCTTCCATGTTGCCGATGTAGCCTATAGAATATTGCTTTTTCAGGTTAATGTCCATTACATAGCGCTTGTCGCCAGCCATTTCGTGACCAAGGAACTCACTGTTTTTGCCCAGCTTGTCATAAACTTTTACGTCTTTAACCAGATAAGTCGGCAGATTGTCAAGCATAATTTGATTATTGCCTTTGAAAAACTCCTTGCCATTGAGCAACAGATCTTCAACAAATCTGCCGTTGACAAATATTTGCCCATTGTCGCGAAGTTCGGCACCGGGTAACTGGCGTATAAGTGCATCTAGCATTGATCCTTCGGCCAATTGGAATGCATCGGCATTATAAACTAATGTATCCCCTTTGTTATAAAACTTCACTTTTGTGGCTGTGACAGTCACTTCGTCCAGATCGATTTGTTTCATTCTTTTTAAAAGAACAGGTTTAAGTTCACGTGAGTATTCACGTTTGCCCATATTGCGTAAGCTTATGTTTACGTATGCAGGTTCGTAACCATTTTTAGTAAAGCGAAGAATGTAGTCTTTCTTTTCGCGTGGGATATGAAGATAATAATCTGCCGTGTACCAATAGCTGTCGCCTTCCATATTTTTACTATATGCTCTTGTGGAATCTACTACAGTACTGTCTTTGGTATTTAGAAGCTCAACCAGGCTTCCTGCTAATTGTGTACGTGTGGAATAGTCAAGCACTTCTCCACTTAAAGTAAATTTTTCTTGTGAAAAAACTTTGTGTGGCAAAAACAATATAATGCAGATTATTGCTATATTAGAAAATTTCATGATATATTTTTATATTAAAATGCTGGTTTCTGAATGAATCTTAGTATGATTTGCATCTACAAGGAGAATGTCGTTTCAAGTTAATAAGCGTGTGTTGAATACTTTTTTGTTGTTGGTGTTTTGAAGATGTGAATATGGAAATTCTCCGCGACAGAAAGGTTGTGATAATAGTTCCTGTTTATATGTTGTAAATCCAGAAACATGACTTTCAAATATTTCGAAATAAATATTCATAGCAGTAAATAAAGAAATATTATTTAAATTTTTGTATTTTATTGCAAAGATAAAAATTTGTCATTTAAAATATTGGTGCGTAATTCGTATAAAAAAGGGCGAATTTAATATTATAGTATGGTTTTTGATAAAAATGAAGCCAATAATAAGAGAAAAAATTCACAATTTTAGAAAATGTGAATAAAAAGCCAATTGTTTTTATGGTGGTAAATATAATTAAGTATAGAATAAAAAATTCTTGTACTTTATGGTCTGACAACAAAAATAACACAACATAAGCGATGACAGCCTACCTAAATAGATATATTATTTACGCTTCCGCTTTATCTTCAACATCATCTCCCTAATCATGTGCTTTATGGCGTCTGCCGGATAATATAAGAGCATTCGTGGACCGGCATAGCGCATTATTTGTCGTATCTGTTCGCGCTTTTCAGGCTTGTAGCAGTGAACCTTGCACAGGCGGCATGTTGGTTTGTTGTCCTGAAACGGACAACGGGCAAGGCGCGATGTGGCATATTCAAGCAGTTCGCGGCATTGCGGACACAGCTCTTTGTTGCCCTCCTTATGGCGGCAATACAGGCGTATCATCAGTTCTACGGTGCGCTGTTCGTGGGTTGTTCGAGGGGTGAGTGGCATTGTTGTGGGGTATGGGGATTATGGGAGTAATGAGAGTGATGGGACTAATGGGGAAGTTATGGCGGCTGCACAACTGTGAGCCGCCATGATGCTTCTGTGTATATTTCTTTTGTGGTGTTACCTTATCTTTATCTCACAGTTGTCCAGGCTGTCTATTATTGCCAACGACTCAACCCTTACGCCGGCATTGCGCAGATATTCGCCGCCGTGCTGAAAGGCTTTCTCTATGATGAAGCCCATACCTGCCAGCGTGGCTCCTGCCTTGTTCACAAGGTCGATTATGCCTTTGGCGGCATTGCCGTTGGCCAGAAAGTCGTCGATAAACAACACGTGGTCGCCTTCGCGCAGAAAGTCCTTGCTAACGCAAATGTCATAATTGCGGTTCTTGGTGAACGAGTAGACCGTAGTGGTGAGCATGTTCTCCATCGTTACCGGCTTTTTCTTCTTGGCAAACACCACCGGCAGTTCAAGCAGATAGCCCGTCATTATGGCCGGGGCTATGCCGCTGGCCTCTATGGTTATAATCTTGTTGATGTCGGTAGAGGCAAACCGTCTGACAAACTCCACAGCGATAGACTTCATCAATATAGGATCCATCTGATGGTTGATAAAGCTGTCAACCTTCAGAATGCCTCCCTCAAAACATTTTCCGTCGCGCATTATGCGCTCTTTCAGTGCTTTCATAATCCCGTGTTATGTTTTATCTGTCGGCTGCAGCCTCGTTAAACTTCTGCATGAGCCATGCCTTCTGCTCGGCAATGGTCATGTTGCTGTTGTCGAGTTCAATGGCGTCGTCAGCCTTGCGCAGCGGCGACACTTCGCGGTGAGAGTCTATATAGTCGCGTTCCTTAACGTTCTTCAGTATGTCGTCAAAGTCGGCCGGCATGCCTTTGGCTTTCAGCTCGTCATAGCGTCTTTGCGCTCTTACTTCAGCCGATGCTGTTACAAATATCTTGAGTTCGGCGTCAGGAAAGACCACTGTGCCGATGTCTCTTCCGTCCATAATTATACCTTTCTCCTTGCCCATGGCCTGCTGTTGCGCAACGAGAGCCTCTCTGACAAACGGCAGCGCGGCTATAGGACTTACGTGCGACGATACCTCCATTGTGCGTATCTCCTTCTCAACAAGTTCGCCGTTGAGGTAAGTGTCGGGGCGTCCTGTCTCGCTGTTCAGCCTGAACGAAATGTTAATCTCGCCCATACGCTGTTTCAGTTCTTCTGTCTTTATGCTTCCGTCGGCGTTGAACATTCCGTTGCGCATGGCAAACAATGTTACAGAGCGGTACATCGCTCCCGTGTCAACATAAATATATCCTATTTCGCGGGCCAGGTCTTTGGCCATAGTGCTTTTGCCGCATGACGAAAAACCGTCGATGGCTATAGTTATCTTTTTCATGTCTTGTTTATTTTGTTCTTGATATGCATTCCTTTTATTGATGTGTGCCGCTTGTGTCTTGGCTGTAAGCTTGTTACAGCGAATAAGTGACGTTTACGAGCAGCGAGCTTGACGACACGTGATATTTGCCGTAGCCTAACTGTAGTTTGAAGCGGTCGAGCTGCAGTCCGGCTCCGAACGACCAGCCCGCTCCGTGACTGCTCTCCTCGTCGGCACCGCTGCTTATTGCCATCTGGTCGGCACGTCTGAAGTTGTATCCGGCAGCGAGATATATCTGCTGCGACAAGATAACGTCGGCGCCTATAACAAGATGATTTATCAGACCGTAGTCCCAGTCGGTAAGTCCCACGAGCGTTGCCGACACCCTGAAGGGCAGCGACGCAAACTTCTTGCTCACTCCTGCCTGCAGGTCAAATGGCATTTTCTCATATTCCTCATTATAAGCCTTGATCTGTCCGCCGAGGTTTTTGGCTACAAGCGACACCGACCAGTCGCGGTCAGGGTCATAATAGTTGAGGCCGAGGTCAATGCCCACTGCCATCGAACTGTAGTCGCCTATATAAGAAGTGATGAATTTAGCCGTTATACCTCCCACCAGTCTGTCGTTAAGAATATAGCTGAGCACACCGCTTATGGCAATGTCCTTGGCAGAGAATTCGCCCTGCTGAACGTTGTTCTCGTCAACCTCCTTCATCTTTCCGTAGTCCATATATTGCGCCATTACAGCCACCGAGGCTTTTTCCTTTATGATACGGTTGAACGATGCGCTCGCCGTTGTTGCGCCCGCCATGTAAGTCATGAAGTTAAGGTTTATGCTCTTGTCGCTCACCGACGCCAGCAGTGCAGGGTTGCTGAACATCAGCGACGGGTCGTCTTCAATTATCGTAATGTTTTCGCCGCCGAGAGCTGCCGCATGGGCACTGACCGGAATCCTCAAGAAATTATATCCGGTCTGGCTTTCCTGTGCGCTTGCTGCAACGGCAAAAAGCATAATTAAAAACAAAAAAACGGTTTTTTTCATCGATTTCTGTTATTTTTACGGCAAAGATACACCTTTTTTCAAATATCTGCGTTACTTTTGTAGAGTGAAAATATGGTGCCATGCACATTTGTTCTTGATAATAACGCTAAAAAAGTCAGATTAGTATGTGCAGGGCCAAAGGTATTAATTGTCATTCGTCAGGTGGAACTTAAAAAATCATATAAGGCCGACTTGGAACATCAGCGTGTATCAGGCTTTTTGCTTGGTCTGATAGTTGTGCTGTCGTTGTTTCTGGTTTGTCTTGAATTTACCACGTCAAGTCAGTCGACCGACGTCGCCGACGATATTCTTGACGATGTTTCGCAAGATATTGAGATGATGCCCGTGTTGCAGCAGAAGAACATGATAGCCGCGCCGCAGGCTGCTCCGAAGCGTGCCATGCCCGAAAAGATGAAGGTGGTGGACGAGCAGGTGGCCGACGTTGTTGAAAAGCAAGACGGCACAGACACCAAAAACGATGCGCAGACAGGCGCTGCCGTAAGCGGCGAGTCTGCCGACGACCAGACCACGGCATTGTCGCCTGTGGCTGTTGACGAAGACGACAATCCTCTTAATTTCCAGGTGATAGAGCGTCTGCCCGAATTTCCCGGCGGCATGGTTGAGTTTATGAAATGGCTCACCAAGAATCTCTCTTATCCGGTTATTGCTCAGCAACAGAAGATACAGGGCAAGGTCCTTGTGTCGTTCATAATCAATAAAGACGGAACTATAAGCAGTCCGAAGGTGGTAAAGTCGGTCAGCCCGGAGCTCGACCGCGAGGCGCTGCGCGTAATACGCATAATGCCTAAATGGAAACCGGGCGAAGACCACGGTAAGCCATGCCGCACCTACTTCTGCATTCCCGTTGTGTTTAAGTTGTAATATTTAATCTGCAATCTTAAAAACCTTTATCACTATGTTAACGGCAAACGAAATACTACAAAAGATTAATTCGTATCTTGACAACATGCCTTACGAACGTAAGCCGCAGAGTCTTTATGAACCTGTTAAGTATGTTTTGTCGATGGGCGGCAAGCGCATACGCCCGTCGCTTATGCTTATGGCTTACAATCTGTATAAGGATGATCCCGAGAGCATATTGTCTCAGGCCTGCGGCCTTGAGATTTATCATAACTATACGCTGTTGCACGACGACCTTATGGACAACGCGGCAATGAGGCGCGGCCATCAGACCGTTCATATTAAATGGAACGCCAACACGGCGGTTTTGTCAGGCGACAGCATGTATGTGCTTGCGTTCAGGCGCATGGCTCAATGTGCCCCAGACAAGATGAAGCCCGTGCTCGACATCTTTATTGAGACAGCTCTGCAGGTTGGCGAGGGACAGCAGTATGACATGGACTTCGAGAAGCGTAACGACGTAACCGAGGAAGAGTATATCGAGATGATACGCCTCAAGACAAGCGTGCTGCTTGCGTGCGCCCTGAAGATTGGAGCCGTGCTTGCAGGAGCATCTGAAAGCGATGCCGACAACCTGTATAAGTTTGGCGAGCAGATTGGTCTTGCCTTCCAGTTGCAGGATGATTATCTCGATGTTTACGGCGACCCGAAGGTGTTCGGTAAGGCAATAGGAGGCGACATATTGTGCAACAAGAAGACTTATATGCTCATCAATGCCTATAACAGGGCAGACGAGGCACGCCGCAAGGAACTTGTAAAGTGGATTACTGCCACTGACTTCAAGCCTGAAGAGAAAATAAAGGCCGTTACTGAGATATACAACGAGCTTGGCATTGACCGACTGGCAAAGGATAAGATAAAATACTATTTTGATCAAAGCCGCAAATATCTCGACCTTGTCAGCGTTGATGATGAGCGCAAGAGCGTGCTGCGTGCTTATGCTGATGCCATGATGGGCCGCAAGGCTTGATTTAAGACCGCTCCGAATTGTTTTCAGAAAGGTTTGCCCTTGCCTGATTGTACCGTTGAGGCCTTATTGCGAGTATTGATTAATAATATTATATGTGAGATAAAAAGAAATGCCATACAGACGACTACCGAAGACAGACGCAGCCCGTTTGAGAGCGTTGAAAACACTGCTCGACAACAACGAGATTTACACTGTGCGCAACAGATTTATAGACTGGAAGACCCTTAACAGGGCGCAGCCGGCCTATGACAAGCTGCTCACTGCTTCGGAACAATATAAGGTGAGCTATGCAGCCCAGCTCAGAGGTGCGGGTAAAGGCGACAAACTGCAGCGCAACGCTACGATGTATGTCAGCCATTTTCTGCAGGTGCTGCTTATGGCCGTTGAGCGTGGAGAAATAAAAAAGGCAAATCTGAAGTTGTATGGACTTGACGAAACTTCAACGGCTCTGCCCAACATAAAGACTATTGCGGGTCTGATAAAGTGGGGCAAACTGGTGGTTGAGGGCGAAAAAGCCCGTATAAAGAAAGGCGGACGCCCGATATACAATCCTACAGTGGGCATGGTCAGCACTCATCTTGACATCTTTATTGAAAACAACGAGCAGCAGAAACGTCTGCAAGACCGAACCGCCAAGGCGCTTGAGGCGTTGAAGGCTGTACGCCCAGAAGTGGACAGCGTGCTGCTGGAGTTGTGGAATCAGATAGAGGACAAATTTAAAAATGAGCCGCCTGAGGTTAGGTTTGCCGAATGTCGCAAGTATGGCATAGTTTATTATTACCGCAGAAAGGAGGAACATCTCTATTGATTTCACGCCTTTGCGCTTTCAGAGAGTTTGTTTCCAGTCTTATAAAAAATATCCATAGACAATGAATTTCATTGACACACATACACATCTTGACGGCGAAGAGTTTGATGCCGACCGCGACGAGACAATAGCAAGAGCCAAGGCTGCCGGTGTGAGCAAGGTGTTTATCCCGGCTATCGACATGCCGTCGGTAAGCAGGGTGCTTGCCGTATGCGACAGTTATCCAGGCTATGCCTATCCTATGATAGGACTGCATCCCGAAGAAGTGAAGGCCGACTGGCAGGATGTTCTGAAAGAGATGAAGCCTGTGCTCGATGCAAACCGCGACAAGGTTATTGCCATAGGCGAGGTGGGACTCGACTATTACTGGAGCCGTGAGTTTGAGCATGAGCAGCTCGATGCCTTTGAAGAGCAGGTAAGATGGTCGGTTGAATACCGTCTGCCGCTGATGATACACTGCCGTAAGGGACAGAACGAAATGGTGCGCCTGTTGCGCCGTTATGAGAAAGACCTGCCGGGAGGAGTGTTCCATTGTTTCACAGGCAACGAGAAAGAAGCCGCCGAACTGCTGTCGTTCGACAATTTTGTCCTTGGTATTGGCGGAGTGCTTACTTTCAAGAAGTCGCATCTGCCCGAAGTCTTGCCTACTATTCCGCTCGACAGGGTGGTGCTTGAAACCGACTCGCCGTATATGGCTCCTGTTCCTATGCGCGGAAAGCGTAACGAGAGCGCCTATGTGGCTTATGTATTGAAGCGCATGGCCGAATGTTATGGAGTGAGCGAGGAGCAGGTGGCTGAAGCAACCAATGACAATGTTAAGCGTGTGTTCTCAATATCGTAAGTTTTGCCGTCGGACATTGTTGATGTCATGTTGCTGGTTCACGCGTTAATTTTCTTGTAACACAAACTTTCAGAAGGCTTGGATGAACACCGGAATTATTGTAGTTTGTAAAAACTAAAAATACAAAAAATGTCGGTGTCAAGCTAAAAAAGATGTGATTTTATGGTAGAAATAATCTGAAAAAAGATAATTTTGCAACTCGTAAACTAAATATTCAGCTAAAAGGAAAGGTGCTCGAGTGGCTGAAGAGGCACGCCTGGAAAGCGTGTAAACGTTAAAAGCGTTTCGGGGGTTCGAATCCCCCTCTTTCCGCTAATGTTTTTTAATTCATAACAGATATGAATAATCTGATTGCAAAGATTGCAATAACAACGCTCCTCGTTTTTTCTATCAGCCATTCGGCTTTTGCCCAGAATGGTGAATTAACCGGGCAGATGAAGTCGAAAGCAGTGTCAACGCTTGCTGCCGACCAGCCTAAGTCGCACAAAACTCAGCCGGCAGCCGACAAACCGGCGGCACCAAAGGCAGAAGACAACGCTACAGCTGACTCGGCTGAACAGACAGCACAGGCAGATTCGCTTGATGTTGACATGGCTGAAGAGCCTGATTCAACCATTATGCCGGTTGAGAGTGAAGGATTTCATAAGACGCTTAAAGTAAAGTATATTGAAGGCAACGCCGGATTTATGTCGTTTGTGGCACTGGTGCTGGTGCTTGGTCTTGCATTCTGCATAGAGCGCATAATATATCTTACGCTCTCGGAGATTAACGCCAAGAAACTTATGGCCGATCTTGAGCCTCTTATCCTTAAAGGCGATATTGAGGGCGCAAAGACAATATGCCGCAACACCCGCGGACCTGTAGCCTCAATATGCTATCAGGGCCTTATGCGCATAGACGAGTCGATGGACGACGTTGAGCGCAGCATCACTTCTTACGGCTCTGTTCAGGCAGCCAATCTTGAGAAGGGCTGCTCGTGGATAACGCTGTTTATAGCCATGGCCCCGTCGCTCGGATTCCTCGGTACGGTTATCGGTATGGTAATGTCGTTTGAGCAGATACAGATGGCTGGCGACATCAGTCCTACTATTGTTGCGGCTGGTATGAAGGTTGCGCTGATAACCACAATCTTCGGACTCATTGCAGCCCTGATAATGCAGGTGTTCTATAATTACATTCTTTCAAAGATAGAGCATATAACGAGTCAGATGGAAGAGTCGGCCATAACGCTGCTCGACATCATAATGAAATATAAGCTTACACGATGATGCATTTTTCTTTAAAAAACATGAGACAACTTTCGGCAGAGCAGATATCCACACGTGTGCTGTATGTTCTGATTGCTGTTATTGTACTCTTGTTCGGCGCGTTCTTTCTGATAGGATTCGACATTCCTTATGATGAAGATCCTACGTTCAACGCTCCGCTGTTTACCGATGCCGTGCTCATTTTTATCTATATACTTGTGCTGGCTACGGTGGGCATAACGGCTTATGCCGTGTACAGAAGCATCAGAGGACGCGACAAGACATCTGATACAATAAACAATATCCCGGCGGCGAAGATTGCCGGATTCACGGCCGGACTTACAGTTGTATGCCTGTTTCTGACTTTCCTGCTTGGCTCGTCAGAGCCGGTGATGGTCAACGGAGTGAAATATTCTGATGCCTTTTGGCTTAAAGCCACTGACATGTTTATCAACACGGCTTCTGTATTGCTGTTCATTGCCGTATGTGGAGTGGCGTTCGGACTCTCTGGATACAGCAGAAAGATTAGTCTGAAAAAATAAGCCGACGGCCTGCTGCTGATGCCATATTCGACAGTTGCCGGCATTGTGATAATCATAAGAATGTGAACAAGGCACAACAGTGCCGTCATATTTCTTAATAAATAAAGTAAAACATAGGTCAAAGAAAATGATTCTGAGACACGATAAACGCGAAGTACCTCTGTTGAACACCACGTCAACGGCTGACATATCGTTCATCCTGCTGGTGTTCTTCCTTATAATGACGTCTATGGACGTAGACAAGGGCCTGCAGCGCCAGTTGCCTCCGCCCGACAAGAACAACACGGAAGAGGTGGCAGACATAAGCAAGAGCAATATGCTCGACCTTCAGCTTACGTCTGAAAACCGTCTTGTAGTTGACGGAAAGCCGCTTGATGTTGCGCAGTTGCGTTCGCGTGTCATGACGTTTGTAGGCAAGACAGCCGACCGTCAGCGCCACATCATCTCAGTTACCGTTGACAGAAAGACGAGTTATGACCTGTATTTCAACGTGCAGAACGAAATAATGGCGGCATATAATACGCTGCGCAACAGATATGCGCTTAAGACTTACGGGCGCGAATATGAACGGTGTACGGCCAAACAGCGAGAGAAAGTCAGGGCATATTATCCTCAGCGCATAGCCGAAACAACAGTGGCAGGAGCCGAAGGAGGTGAGAGATGAGTATGTTCAGACGCAGCCGTCGCACCGTGCCGATGCTCAACACGGCAGCATTGCCCGACCTTATATTCACGGTGCTGTTCTTTTTTATCACCGTTACTCACATGCGCCAGGTAACGCTGAAGGTGAAATACAGAGTGCCGGAGGGTACAGAACTTACTAAACTTACAAAGAAGTCGGCCATAACTCATATTTATATAGGCAAACCGACAAAAGAAATGAGGGCACAGGCGGGAAACAGGACGAGAATACAGATTAACGACAAGTATGCGGATATACCTGCCGTGGTTGACTATGTTACAGACGAGCGCCACCGCATGTCACCCGAAGATGCCAAAATAATGAGCGTTTCGGTTAAGGCAGACCGTGAAACTGAGATGGGGATTATGAGCGATTTGCGTCAGGCTTTACGTGAAGCGGGTGCTCTTCGTGTGAATTATTCAGCAGTAGAAAAAAGCAAAAAGTAATTTTTGTATATTCAAAGATGTTATAATCTGTTATCAAGAAGTAAAATTTTGCTTTAAATCTATTGCAGAAATGATAAATTTATCATATCTTTGCACAAATTAATCAGTCAGTTGGATTTTGATAACAGCATATTCTTGCGTCACAGATGCCGGCGTTTGCCTTGGCGGACGGATGGCATAATAACAGATCTTTCTTTATCCATAGGCTGTATTTATGTTTGGTTTAATCTAAAACTTAGAAAATGGCGCATCATAATTTAGATTCATTAGACAAGAAAATCCTGCGGCTTATTGCCGAGGATGCTCGTATTCCATTCCTTGAGGTAGCTCGTTCGTGCAACGTAAGCGGCGCGGCCATACATCAGCGCATACAGAAACTTAATAGTCTCGGAGTATTGAAGGGCTCGCAGTTCATCATTGACCCTGAGAAAATTGGTTACGAAACATGTGCGTATATAGGTCTGAACCTCAGAAATCCTGAAGATTTTGACAAGGCTGTTGAGGCTTTGAGAAACATACCCGAAGTCGTTGAATGTCATTATACGACGGGCGACTATGATATGTTCATTAAGATTTACGCATTCAACAATCACCATTTGCTCAATATCATTCACGACCGTCTGCAGCCTCTGGGATTATCACGAAGCGAGACTATCATATCGTTCAATTCGGCATTCGACCGACAGTTGCCTATTATGGACATACCTGTTGACGATGAGGACGAAGATGATGTAATCGAATAAAAAAGTTAAGCCAAGGCATAAGTGCCTTGGTTAATTTGTTATTATGAGAAAACAAGTCTTATTTATTTTATCTTTATTCTTGGCCATTAACCTTAATGCCGAGAATAAGTTTGTTATTGAAGGAAGTGTTGCCAATGTGCCCGACGGCCTTATCGTTGAACTTCTGCGTAATGAAGACAATGTAGGAATGCTTGTGGCTTCTGACACATTGCGGAACGGCAAGTTCCGTTTTGAGGAAGAAACTTCAGACAACGGCACCGACAGGATGTTCCTGACGGCAAGAACGGATAACTATTACAGCATGATTTTGTATCTTTGGGTACGGCCGGGAAGTTCGATAAGAATCTCTGCCGACAATCTTCTTGTGTATACATGGAGCGTTGAAAGCGATGTGCCCGAGCAGCAGACAAGGAGCAAGATACTTGCAAGTTCGCGCGATCTCTGGAACGAATATCAGATTTTAGATGGAGATTATGACTCTCTGCGCAGCAGGATAAAATCGGGCAAGTATTCCGGTGAGGAAAAGAAAAGGCAGAAAGCGAGACTCGACAGCATGAAGCAGGCGAAAAGCATGCTGCAGGGCCGCATCTCAGCCGTAGAACTTGAGGCTATGGCGAAGCTTGATGTCGACCAGGCCTGGATGCTGAATTATGTTAACACGGCATACATGGTGAATATCTCCAAGAACAAGGATAATCTGGAAAAGGCTAAGGCTCTCTATGCCAATATACCTGATGTGTGGCGTGATTCTTTCTCCGGCCGTGAAGCCAAGAATGTTCTTTTCCCCCAGCATGTCGTTGAGGTAGGAGAGGAGGCTGCTGATGCCGACCTCTATGATATTGACGGAAAATTGTGGCATTTGTCTGACTTCAGGGGCAGATACGTGCTTATCGACTTCTGGAGCCGTGGCTGCGGTCCGTGCAAGATGGCCATTCCTGAGATAAAGGAAGCAGCCGACAAGTATAAGGACAGACTTGTGGCGGTGAGCATTTCGGTTGACAATGAGAAGGTGTGGAAGGAGCATTCGGCCACTGAAGGCATTACATGGATGAACCTCAGCGACAAAAATCTCAATACGGGCATTGCCGCTAAATATGGCGTTCGCGGAATACCTTCCTTCGTACTTTTGTCGCCCGATGGAAAAGTTGTCAAGAAGTGGTCGGGCTACAGTAAGGGAGTGATAGAGAAATATATATCCGAACATATCGCCACGGCTGACGTGCCTTCAGGCAAATAGTGTTAGGACGGATTTAACCCAATTCGGTAATTAAACCGCATATTACTTTATCAGTTTTGTGCATTGATGCTTTCAGCCCGTATTTTTGTTTCTATTGGCGTCTTTTAGTCATATTTTTCTTGACATAGCCCGCTATGCCTGCGAAAAATCTAACTAAAATCTGCTCAATATAAAGCAAAAATACCGACCGAATTCTAATGACAGATTGGGGTTAAATGACAATTGGGGCTTATTTTAGAATTGTCGCCAAAGAGAACCAACCGGTTGTCTTTGGCGACAATTTTTATTATCTCACATAGTCTACAAAAGCGTATCTGTAGGCATGTTTTTCGTCGATGTCGTGGTCTTCGCGTTTTTCTTCTTTCCAATCGTTAAATTCTGGGAAGAAAGTGTCGGCATCTGCCGGAGTATCTTCTATCTCCGTAAGGCATAGTCTGTCGGCCTTATTTATTGCTTGTTCATAAATGCTTGCTCCACCTATTATATATATGTCTTCGTCGGCAGAGCAGTTAGCCAGCGCTTCGTCGAGCGATGTGTAGCAGTCGCATCCGGCAAAGTCGCGCTTTGTGCGGCTCAGCACAATGTTACGTCTGTTTGGCAGTGCCCCTTTCGGCAGCGACTCAAAGGTCTTTCGTCCCATTATTATTGTATGTCCTGTTGTAAGGGCCTTAAATCTTTTCAGGTCGTTTGGCAGCCAGTAAATCAGTTTGTTGTCTTTTCCTATCGCCCGGTTTTGTGCCACGGCGGCAATGATGGTTATTTGCATGAGATTATAATAGTTAAAGTGGTTTTGATGGGGAGTTATGGAGTTAGGTAGTTAAGGAGTTAAGACAATACCAAAGAGGTTTTAAGACAGACATGGCAAATGTCTTAACTCCTTAACTACCTAACTCCATGACTCCTAAATAATTTTACACACTCACCTTTCCCGCAATGTGCGGCCAGGGATTATAGTTTTCGAGAGTGAAGTCTTCGTATTTAAAGTCGAAGATATCTTTGACGTCAGGGTTGAGCTTCATTGTCGGCAGCGGACGGGGAGTGCGTGTCAGCTGAAGGTCAACCTGTTCGAGATGGTTAAGATAAATGTGTGTGTCGCCGGTTGTGTGGATAAAGTCGCCCGGTTTAAGTCCTGTTACCTGAGCAACCATCATCAGCAGAAGGGCGTATGACGCAATGTTGAACGGCACACCGAGGAATGTATCGGCACTGCGCTGATAAAGCTGAAGACTGAGACGGCCGTCTGCCACGTAAAACTGGAACAGACAATGGCATGGAGGCAGGTGCATCTGCTCAATGTCGGCCACGTTCCATGCACTCACAATCATGCGCCTTGAGTCAGGATTGTTCTTAATCTGATTAATCACGTTCTTAATCTGGTCGATGTGTCCGCCGTTATGGTCGGGCCATGAACGCCACTGGTGGCCATAAACAGGACCGAGTTCGCCGTTCTCGTCGGCCCATTCGTTCCATATTCTCACCCCGTGTTCCTGAAGATATTTCACGTTAGTGTCGCCTTTCAAGAACCACAGAAGTTCGTAGATTATAGATTTCAGATGGAGCTTCTTGGTTGTAAGAAGCGGGAAACCATCGTCAAGATTAAAGCGCATCTGATTGCCGAATATGCTTATTGTGCCCGTCCCCGTGCGGTCGTGCTTCTTTACGCCTTCGGTCTTGATGCGTCTTAGCAGGTCGAGATATTGTTTCATCGTATTTTATTTAGTTCTTATTATTTCGTTGTATTCATCCGGCACGTGAGAGCTTTTTATCTTCCATTCAGCCGGATAAAGGTTGTTGGCCCTGTTGCCTATGTTCTTTTCAAAGCCGAGCGGCACGCCTTTGAACGTAACCAGCACATATCCGCGCGGTGTGTCGGCAGGTAAGGTTACTGCCTCTTTGCGCAGAAAACTCATTGCCTGCGCATAAGTCAGTTCTGCCTTCGCAAAGGCATCCTTGTCAAGTGCCCTCGAAAGGGCGAGAGCCTGTGCCGGTATGATGTCCTTGCCCTTGCTTTCGCCTAAAGTAATTCCGGCAGATAATATCTTGAGTGATTTGTTTGCTGCGTCATAAACATCGCGCCATGCCTTGGGTATGGCTGATGTGACGTTGTCGTTGGTAACAAAGTTGAATCTGTCAGATTTTTCAATCCATTCAGTGTTGCATTTAGCAGCATCTTTCTTACCGTTGCGCTGTCTGTCTTTCTTCGCCTTCTTGTCCTTTTTAGGATTATCGTTGCCGTCATATTCGCCTTTTTTTCGCATCACGGCCATGAATATTCCTTCACCGCGAGTAAGTCCGGGCAGGAAACGATAAACAGGTTTGTCGAATCCTTTGAGCAGCGAGCCGGTTATGTTCCAGCTTTCGTCAACGTCAACGGGCAGCAGTTCCGCGCCCAGTTCTTCAGTTATAAATCTTATGTTTTCTTCGTCTTCCTTGGTGTTGAACGTGCATGTTGAGTAAATCAGCAGACCGCCTGGCTTCAGGCACTGCCATACATCGCTCACAATTTCGCGCTGAAGTCGCCAGCACTTATCCACATTCTGCACGCTCCATTCGCTTATCGCCGTGTCGTCTTTTCTGAACATTCCTTCGCCAGAGCACGGAACGTCAGTGAGTATTACGTCGAAAAGGAGGCGGCTCTTGCCGAAGTCGCGCGGATAATTGTTTGTAACAATCACGTCCTCGTGTCCGAATTTTTGCATGTTCTCTGCCAGAATCTGTGCGCGTGTCCTCATCGGCTCGTTGCTTATCAGCAGACTTCCTTCAGGCAGCGCAGCCCTTGCCACGGTCGACTTGCCGCCAGGTGCGGCACAAAGGTCGAGCATTGTAACCGGCTTGTCGGCAACATACTGGCGCATAACGCGGTCGAGAAACATCGATGATGCTTCCTGGACATAATATTTTCCGGCGTGGAGCAGGGGGTCAAACGTGAAGTTAGGGCGGGAGTTGAGATAATATCCGTTGTCGCACCATCCGACTTTTCCGTCAGAAAGATTTTCGGCAGGCATATCTCCGTCACATTTAAATGGGTTAAGCCTTATGCTTACCGGCGGCTCATCGGCCAGTCCGTTGCTTATTATGCCCCACAAGTCGTTGCCCGTGAGCGCTTTGGTATAGTTTATAAAATCTTCCGGCAGTGTCATTTGTTAGACGATTTGGATAATGTCGGCAAAGTTACAAATAATTTTAAAGTTTTGATTTAAAATAAAGTTTTTATTTAAAAACTTGTCAGGGTAGGATTCTCAACTTCTATTTTTTATTTATGAGAAGCTTTTAGCTCAATTTTCCATTATGATTTTATATCTATTTTTACGAACAGATTGATACTTTTTGCAGTTTTATTTTTTTTCTATATTCGTCTTGCGTCTGCTTTTTCATGACACAGTCTGTTATGTCTGCGAATTAAACGGCAATACGTCCGATTCTAATGGTGATTCGTTTTTTTATACGGCAATTTTACTTTTAGCAAAATAAGTCTGTGATTTTTATATTTTAGGGTGTTTGATTTTGCGGCAATATATGACCGTAAAATTAAATGCCCTAAAATTTATCACATTTTTGCCATAATATGCTTTATGTTTAAATCTTTATAATGCTATTTGTAAGGTTTGCTTAACTAAAATATACGAATTAGCTTTCAGACTGTTAGTGGCCGAGTTACGCATCAAAACTCGGCCACTTTTTATGCAAAAGTGGCTTGTTTTTGAAGGCTAACTCATAGGGTTTTGGTTAGCAAAGCGCCGGATTGCTCCTGCGGGTTAATATCGGTGCTTGCTAATTACCATTATTTCGTTTTTCGGGATGTGTTAAAAGGGCATGTGTTATGTGCAATAAATCATGCCATAAAACTCAATGTGGCGATAGTAAATTACATTTTTTTTGAAAAAAGATTACCCAGTCTGCAACCTTTTCATCATTTTATACGTCTAACGGATAGAATGAAAAAATAAAAACAAGATATGAAAAAGTTATTCTTAATTTTAGCCATGGCAGCCGCATTGACGGCTCCTGTCCAGGCACAGAAGTCATTATACAGACATAATCCACAAGTGGTTAACAATCATGCCGCTGCTGACACAAGTGAGGTGGTGGCCTATTCGGATACTACAGGAATGTCACGCGATACGGCCGTAACACAGCCGACCGCTCAGGACGACAATGATTCAGATAACGTAACTACATTAGATGATGTTTCAGATCCCTTCACACTCATTGCCTATCTTGCCAATTTAGGCGGTTTCGGAGGTGTTGCGGTGGCTATAGCCTTTGTGATTTTGAGTCTTATCATTGTGCTCTCTCCATTTATATTTATAGCACTTATTATATATATGGTGTTGAAAAACCGCAACAAACGTTATCGTCTGGCGGAAAAGGCAATGGAGAACGGGCAGCCTATACCTGACGACTTGTTGAAGAAAGACGACTTCAGCAATGAGGTTTTATGGAAAAAGGGCGTCAAGAACGCATGCCTTGGCATAGGTCTTGTGGTCTGCTTTTACATCATCGGTGCCAATCCTCTCACCGGCATAGGATGGCTCGTGTTCTTCTATGGCCTCGGACAGTGTATAATTTCGCGCACTACAGGACGTGACAAACGTATGAAGGACAGCGACAATTATGTGGACGACATAAAGGACGAGTCGGCCGACAATAAAGAAAAGTAATATTTCAGGGTTACAGGTGAAACAGCTTAGCGACATATCGTTGGTTACCCGTGTGGCCGTGTTCCACGACAAGAAGGCATTTGACGCGCTTGTTGTGAAATACCAGTCGGCCGTCAGAAGGTTCTTCCTCAGTCAGACTCTGGGCGACGAGCAGCTCAGTGACGACTTGGCTCAGGACACTTTCATCAAGGCGTACACCAACATTGGGCGTTTCAGGGGACTTTCGGGTTTCTCAACATGGCTTTACCGCATAGCCTACAACGTGCTTTATGACTACAGAAGGTCGCATAAGACAACTGACGATGTTGACTCCTTGACGGCAGAGCGCGGCGCGGCTCAGACTGACAAGGGCATGAGCATAGACATATATGAGGCGTTGAAGATACTGAAGGAGGACGAAAGGCTATGCCTTACGCTGCAGATTGTCGACGGACTGCCCGTTGACAAGATTTCAGAGATAACTTCACTGTCAGTGGGAACGGTGAAGTCGCATCTCTCAAGAAGTAAACATAAACTTGCAAATTATTTAAAGGATAATGGATATGACAGATAACAATGACGATATTCTGGTAAAAAAGTTCTTTAGCGAAAACCGCATAGAGGTGCCCGACAACGGATTCTCAAAGCGTGTCATGCGCCGTCTGCCCGACCGCACACGCCGTATCAGCCGTTTGTGGACTGTTGTATGCGTTGTTATAGGACTGCTGATTTTTATCCGCAATAAAGGCTTTACGGTTCTTGTATCTTGTTTCGACAGCATATTCTCTGATATATTGGCACGTCACGAACAGCTGCACAATCCTTATCTGCTGCTTTCAATGGCTGTAGGACTTGTCCTTTTGTGGGGTGTGGGTGTTGCTGTTCATGAAAGATAGGCATAGGGTTCTGTATGGCATACATCGGGCTGTGCGGTTAATTCAAGACGACATCTGGCTGCATACAGTTTAATACAACAAATGGATTTATGCTTTCTGTTGTCCTTGTGTCTTTTGTTGCCGTATTGCCGTTGGCCGTTCCTTGCCATATTTCACCGTGCCGGCTAAAAACAGACTTGGCAGTCTGCACGGCATAAAGCGGGCATAATGCAAGTCTTTATGACCTGTAAGTAGGGCTGATTTGATTTTGACAAGTTTGCGGATACGCAGGTTTGAATAAATATTTGGATGAGTTATTGATTGGTATTAGAAAAAAATCCCGGAACAGGATGATTGTTCCGGGATTTTTCTGTTATTCCATATCTATAACGAAACCGTCGTCGCCTGAGCCGTTATATTCAGGCTCTTTTGCCTTTGGCGGATTCTTCAGGTTGCCTTTTTCGTCGAACATTCCGTAAGTTGTTCTTAGCACGATGAACTCTGTGCGGCGGTTCAGCTGGTTGCATATCTCCTGTTTATCCTTGTCGAGCTTCTTTATAAATTCTTCGGTCAGCACGTCGCCCTCCTTCAGCCACGGATATTTTTCCGTAAGTTTTTTGCGTATGGTCTTCGGTTTCTCCTTTCCGTAGCCCACAGGCGACAGTCTGTCTTTGGCTATTCCGTGCTGAATGAGATAGTTTACCACGGCTTCTGCTCTTTTCTGCGACAGCGTCTTGTTGTATTCTGCGCTGCCCTTATAGTCGCAGTGGGCGCTAAGCTCTATTGTTACGTTGGGATTCTCGTTGAGCAATTTTATTAATTCATCGAGTGCTTTTGTTGATTCAGGGCGCAGCGAATACTTGTCAAAGTCGTAGAAAATGTTGTCTATCAGCACCGGCACACGTATGGATGCGAGCGGAAACTGAAGTACATATTCCTCCGATTCGGTAACGGGCTTCACCCTCAGTTCCTCCTTATGGTTAAGGAAACCCTTGCATGTGGCAAGCATCATATAGTCGACATTCGGATTGATAACCTGCGTGAAAGAGCCGTCGCCCTTAACATTGAGCTTCAGGTTAGTGCCGTCGCTGCCCACCATATACACCAGTGCGTCGGGCAGTTCGTATCCGTCCATTTCGTAAACCCAGCCCTTCACGGTCTGTATTATTTCAGGTTTCTCAAAGCTGTAAATGTGGTCCCAGCCTCTGCCGTCGCCTCTGTTTGACGAGAAATAGCCCCGGTTGTGAGGCCCTTCAAACGTCATGCCGAAGTCGTCGCCCTGCGAGTTGAGCGGGTATCCAGGATGTTCAAGTACAAATTTCTTTGTGCTCTTGTCAACCTTTGCTATGTATATGTCGAGTCCGCCGAGGCCTTTGTGTCCGTCGGACGAGAAATACAGGTCGCCGTTTGGTCTGAACGTCGGAAACATCTCGTTGCCCGGAGTGTTGACAGGCTCGCCGAGATTCTCAACGCCTCCAAGTCCGTTAGTAGTTATCCTTACTCTCCAGATGTCGTATCCGCCTTTGCCTCCCGGCATGTCTGATGTGAAATAGAGCCATTGTCCGTCGGGCGATACTGCGGGATGGGCATAACTCGAGAGCGTGTCGCGCGTTACTTCTAATGGCGACACTTTGCTCCATGCGGCGTCAGAGCGGTTGGATGTTACTATGGTTGCGTATCTTGGATAGTTGGGGTCGGTGGTGCATTGAGTGAGATACATCTGACTTTGGTCGGGCGTGAAGCAGCATGCGCCCTCGTCAAACTCGGTGTTCAGTCCCGAAACAATAGCTTCGGGCTTGCCCCATTTGCCTTTGTCGTCTTTTTGCGACACAAATATGTCGCCGGCCTTGGTGCCGGTTATGCCGCTCAGTTCGTCGCCTTCGGCCTCGTTTCTTGTAGAAGTGAAATACAGTTGGTCGTATTCATCGCCGAAGAGCATGGGCGAATAGTCGGCACGGCGCGAATTGAACACGTCCATCTTCTTTACTATATATCTCGAGCCGGCATTCTTTTCTTCCTGTGCAGTCTGTGCCGAAAGCAGTCCGCTTTTTGCCAGTTCGTTGTCCGGAAGCGAGTCGAGCACCATCTGAAATTCCTTGGCGGCTTCTTTATAGTTGCCGTTCTTCATCAGTATTCGTGCAAAGGCAAGGTGCGTGTTTATGTCGGCCTTGTTGTATCTTATGGCGTTTCGGTATGCGGCAATGGCTTTTTGTGTGGAGTTTATGCGGTCGTAGCATCCGGCAAGTTTGAGGGCGCGTTCGCCTCTCTTGTCCTTATCCTTGGGCGATGTCTTGTTATATGCCGTCTTAAATTCGGCTGCGGCGTCATAATATTCACCAAGGGCAAGATATTTCTCGCCATTTTTCATGAAGTGGTCTGCACCGCACGATGCAGTCATAAGCACCGTGGCACAGATTATTATGAGTGTGTAGAGTTTTCCTTTCATCACAAAACCTTAGTTATTATATATAAAACCGTATTCCGGTTATATAAAATCTTTGTTGTTTATATAATAACACAAAAAGGCCTGATTTATTGTTTAAAAGGCAGTCTGAATGTGCATCCCTCTTTCCAGCGGCTGCATCCGTATGCCGTTTTGCCCTTTATTATGTGTCCTTGTCCGCATATCGGGCATGCTGAACCTACAATAGAGTCGTCGGCAGCAAGCTGAGTGGTGGCAGGCGCAGGCTGGCCGGCTTGTACTTTTACGTTACTTGCTGTAGCCTCAGGTTGCTTTTCAGCGGTCTTTACAGTTTTGCTTTCAGGCTTTTTCCTTGGTTTCGACGTCTTCTTCTGCGACTTTTTCTTCATGTCCTCGTCGCTCATTATCGTTACGTGGCGATTGCTGTTGTCGGCCAGAACGTCGTTGACTATTGTCGTAATCTGCTCTTTCAGTTCGTTGATAAACTGTCCGGCATCATATTTCTTGTGTTCAATGTCGCGCAGTTTCTTCTCCCATATACCCGTAAGCTCACAACTCTTTAGCAGTTCTTCCTTTATGGTGCCTATAAGTTCGATGCCGGTGGGGGTGGCAACGATGTTTTTTCGCTCGCGCTTTATGTAGCGTCTCTTGAACAATGTCTCAATGATGTTTGCTCTCGATGACGGGCGGCCTATTCCATTCTCCTTCAGTGCTGCCCGCAGTTCCTCGTCCTCTACAAACTTACCTGCTGTTTCCATTGCCCTAAGCAGTGTGGCTTCGGTGTAATATTTTGGCGGAGTGGTCCACTTTTCGGTCAGTGTAGGCGTGTGTTCACCCGACTCTCCCTTGGTGAATGCCGGCAGAGTGCGTTCCTCGTCAGTGTTTTTGGCATTGTCGTTGTCGGCATTTTGTGCGTCCTTGTCATAAAGCACGCGCCAGCCCGGATCAAGTATCTGTTTGCCGCTCACCTTAAAGTCAACATCCTCAACCTTGCCCATAACCGTGGTTGTTGAGAATTTGCAGTCGGGATAGAACACACTTATGAAACGGCGTGCTATAAGGTCGTAGACATTGCGCTCCAAATCGGTGAGGTTAGATGCCGGCACACCTGTTGGTATGATGGCATGGTGGTCGGTAACTTTGGATGAGTCGAACACCTTTTTGCTCTTCGGGAGCTTTACGTTTGCAAGCGGAAGAGTGAACGTTTCATATCCTCTTAAGCCTTTGAGCGTGGCGGGACACTTTGGATAAATGTCGTCGCTTAGATACTGAGTGTCGACACGAGGATAAGTGGTAAGCTTCTTTTCGTAGAGCGACTGTATGGTGTTGAGCGTCAGCTCGGCGCTCATTGAGAATTTCTTGTTGCAGTCAACCTGCAGTGATGTAAGGTCATAGAGATGTGGTGGCGCTTCCTTGCCGGCCTTTTTCTGCACGTCGGTTACGATGAACGGTTTGCCTGCAATCTTGTCAAACGACTTTTCGCCTTCTTCCTTGCTCGTAAACTTGCCCGATGTGGCAGTGAACAGTGTTTCGCGGTATATCGTTGACAGCACCCAGTAAGGCTCCGGCTCAAAGTTGTCTATCTCTTTCTGTCGGTTTACTATTAGTGCAAGGGTGGGTGTCTGCACTCGTCCTATTGACAGCACCTGTCTATTCTGTCCGTATTTCAGCGTATAGAGCCTTGTTGCGTTCATGCCGAGAATCCAGTCGCCGATGGCACGGCTCAGTCCGGCAAGGTAAAGAGGCTGATATTCGTTCTGGTCTTTCAGCGTCTGAAAGCCCTCTTTTATGGCTTCGTCTGTCATAGAAGATATCCACAAACGTCTCACGGGGCATTTGGCCTGAGCCTTCTGCATCACCCATCTTTGTATCAGTTCACCTTCCTGTCCGGCATCTCCGCAGTTGATTATGCTGTCTGCAGCCTGCATAAGCTTTTCTATAACAGAAAATTGTTTGCGAATGCCTTCGTCATCTATTAGTTTAATGCCAAATCGCTTGGGAATCATAGGCAAAGCACTCAGACTCCATCTTTTCCAATAAGGAGTATAGTCGTCGGGCTCTTTTAGGGTGCAAAGATGTCCAAAAGTCCATGTCACCTGATAACCGTTGCCCTCCATGAATCCGTCGCACGATTTTGTCGCGCCCAATATTCTTGCTATGTCTTTTGCTACGCTTGGCTTTTCTGCAATGCAGACAATCATATATTATGCTTTTATGAAATGTAAATTTTGTTTTATATGAGATGTTATAGTGATGCCGTTCCGGCCGACGGTCAGAGCCGTCCTGCCGTCGGTGGGATTCAGTAGCCCAGATCTTCTCCGACAAGCACCACCGTGTGGCGTCCCGCCGGATGCGAATTGCGCATAAAGTGGATATAGTTGCAGATGCTTTCGGGTGAGTTGCAGTTATGGCATATACCGTCTGTCTGGCACGGTGTCTTTATGTCAAATCGTGCCGCGTTAATCGGGCTTGCCGTTGAGCGTGCCCTTGCCAGCGCGCTCTGCACGTCCTGTGCCACTTTGTTGAGGCCTGCGACAAATATGACGTGCTTAGGTCCGAATGTTATGGCTGCCACGCGGTTGCCGTTGCCGTCGATGTTGACTATCACGCCGTCTTCACTGATGGCATTGACGCTAGACAGATAATAGTCGCACGAAAAGGCTTCATGGTAAATCTGTTGTGCCTCGTCACGCGTCTTGGCCTCGTCGCGGTCAAAAATCTTCAGGTCTCTTTCATGAAGTGTCTTTGTAAGCCCCATGTCTCTTATTGTCATTGAGCCGCCCCATGTAACACTGCTTCCGTCGGGAATCATTGCCGACACAGCTTTGATTGCCTCTGCTGAAGTGGCGCAGTAGCATGCTTCAAAATTACGGCGTTTAAGGTTCTTGATTATCTTTGCAGCGAGTTTCTCGTTGCGTATCTCTTTAGGTGTCATAATGCTTCTGTTTTTATATGTTTGATGTTAAACAGGTCTGCAAAATTAATAAAATTGATTCATACATCGTAGACTTTTAAGCATTGTTTATAAAAAACTTTCCACCTATTATATATAAAATTGCTCCGGATAAATTTCACAAAAGACGTTATTTACTTGATTTTGAATGTTTCTGCATCAAGTTCGGACATGTTTTTATTTAATATGATGTAAACTCGTAACTGTCTGACAGTCAGTATTCTTTTGCCCAACTGTACTTGGCGTGTCAAAAGGTTGCAGTTCTTTATCCGCAAAGGTACAATTTAGTGAAAGGCAATGGGATTAGTGTTCCGTCAGTATAAAAGTATCGGTAATTTGTTATTTACCTGATGTGTCATTATGCCTGATATAATGCCTTGTCTGCAATGTCTGTTTTGCAGTCTGATGTATTGTGCCTTAAAAGGCGGTGTCTTTGCACTATTCCTGATACAGTTTGTTGTTGAAAGTTGCTTGTTATTCACTTTAAAATTATTACCTTTGCGGTGGCTAAACGGGCCTCCACACAACGACTGAAATATTTTGGCCAAATCGTATGGCGGCTGCGTTATTTGCGTGGTGAGGCCCCTGCATGCCGTTTAGTAGTCGCCGCGTGCTGAAAAATTTATATAATAGATATGAAAATAGGACTTTTTATTCCTTGCTATGTTGATGCGTTGTATCCTGAAGTGGCTGTAGCATCCTATAAGCTGCTTAAGCATCTGAATGTAGATGTAACGTATCCGCTAAAGCAGACTTGTTGTGGTCAGCCTATGGCCAACGCAGGCTTTGAGAGCAAAGCAGTGCCCTTGGCTGAGCATTTTGAGGACATCTTCAAGGGTTTTGATTATGTAGTGGCTCCGTCGGCCAGTTGTGCGGCTTTTGTAAAGCTGAATTATCCGAGATTGCTCCAGGGAAAGCATTTTTGTGAAACATCCGACAAGATAATGGATATCTGCGAGTTTCTGCATGATGTTCTTAAGGTAAAATCGCTTCCGGGTAAATTTCATCATAAGGTAAGCCTTCACAATTCTTGCCATGGAGTGCGTGAACTTGGACTTTCATCGCCCAGCGAGCGCCATATTCCGAAATATTCAAAGCTTAAGGATCTGCTTTCACTTGTTGAGGGTGTTACTGTGTGTGAGCCGGAACGTGTAGACGAGTGCTGCGGATTCGGAGGAATGTTCTCGGTTGAGGAGCCGGAAGTTTCGACACAGATGGGTATCGACAAGCTTGAGCGTCATATGGCTACTGGAGCAGAATATATAACAGGTCCCGACAGTTCATGTCTTATGCACCTGCAGGGCGTGGCCAAGCGACAGAAGAAGGACATAAAGTTTATTCACATCGTACAAATTTTAGCGGCAGGACTATGAGCACATTACACAGAAAAGCAGCACAGAAGTTCTTGAAGAACGGAGAGAATGCAAAGTGGCATGACGCCACATTCTGGTCACTGCGCGACAAACGCGACAGCATGGCCATGGGACTTGAGGAATGGGAACAGCTGCGCGAGACGGCAAGTGCCATAAAGCGCCACACTGTTACGCATCTTGACAAATATCTTGAGCAGTTTACAGAAAATGCCGAGAAGAACGGCGTAAAAGTGCATTGGGCTAAAGATGCGGCTGAATTTAACAATATCGTTCTTGAAATACTTAATTCGCACAATGTCAAAAAACTTGTCAAGAGCAAGTCAATGCTGACAGAGGAGTGCGAGATGAACCCGTTCTTGGAGCAGCACGGTATTGATGTCGTTGAAACAGACCTTGGCGAGCGCATCCTTCAGCTTATGAAACAGAAGCCGAGTCACATCGTTGTGCCGGCTATACATATCACCCAGGAAGAAGTAGGACATCTGTTTGAGCGTGTGCTTGGAAGCGAGAAGGGCAACTATGACCCTACATATCTTACTTATCAGGCCCGTATGAGTCTGCGCAATGAGTTTATGACTGCTGATGCAGGCATGACAGGTGCCAACTTTGGTGTGGCTGAAACTGGCGACATCGTTGTATGCACTAATGAGGGTAACGCTGACATGTCAACATCAGTGCCTAAGCTTCACATAGCTGCGATGGGTCTTGAGAAGGTTATTCCCGATTACCGTTCATTGGCCGTATTCCAGCGTCTGCTGTGCCGTGCGGCTACAGGTCAGCCTACAACAGCCTTCACGTCACACTTCCGCAAGGCACGTCCGGGAGCTGAGATGCACATAATATTGGTTGATAACGGACGCAGCGACATCATAGCAAACACCGAACATTGGGAAACTCTGAAGTGCATACGTTGCGGTTCATGTATGAACACCTGTCCGGTTTACCGCCGCAGCGGAGGCTATTCATACACATATTTCATTCCGGGTCCTATCGGAATCAACCTCGGAATGTTGAAGGACTCAACCAAATACTCTGACAACGTAAGTGCATGTTCACTCTGCTGTTCGTGCGACAACGTGTGCCCTGTGAAGGTTAATCTGTCAGAGCAGATTTACAGATGGCGTCAGAATCTTGACTCTTTAGGTAAGGCTGATCCTATGAAGAAGACAATGTCTGAAGGTATGGAATATCTTTTCGGTCATCCTTCACTTTACAATACTTCACTCAAATTTGCACCGCTGGTAAATCATCTGCCGCGATTGCTGATGTATAACAAACTTAACGGATGGGGTGTAGGACATGAGATGCCTGTATTCCCTCATGAATCGTTCCAGACTATGTGGAAGAAAGGAGAAGTGAAATGAGTACGAAAGAAGAAATATTGTCAAAATACAGACGTAACATGAAGGTTACCGGGCAATATGACATGCCCGATTTCAGCAAACTGAAGGGTGTTGAATATGGCAATCCGCTGGTGCAGTTTGTGACTATGAGCGAGAATGTCGGCAGTCATGTTGTTGAGCTGTCTGACGGCGACGACGTAAACAGCATTATCAAGGGGCTGTATCCCGAGGCTAAGGTGTTTGCGAGCAATTTGTCCGAGATAACTATTGCTGACCGTAACCCTGACACAGTTGAAAAGGCTCAAGACCTCAACGGCACTGACGTAGGCATTGTAAGGGGAGAAATTGGTGTGGCTGAGAACGGATGTATATGGATTCCGCAGACAATGAAAGAGAAGGCTATATGCTTTATCTCAGAGTATCTTGTAATATTGCTGAGCCGCAAGAACATCGTCAGCAACATGCACGAGGCTTATGCCCGCATACAGTTTACTGACTATGGCTATGGTTCGTTCATATCTGGTCCGTCAAAGACTGCCGATATTGCTCAGGCTCTTGTTATGGGAGCGCAGGCTGCACGCGGCGTAACCGTAATTCTTACAGACTAAAGTTCAGTTGACTACAATACATAAATTAAGCCCAAACCGGCAGTTAATCTTTTAGAAGATGTAACATAATAGCCGGTTTGGGCTTAAATTTTTTATTCTTTATATTATCTGTTACGTCAGAGTTCGAAGAACATCTTTTGTGTAACGGAGCATCCGATTCCTTCTTTGAAGTCGCAAAGGCCGTTGTTTGGTATTCCGTCTTCTGTTGATGGCCCTATGTCGAGTATTCTGAATCCTTTGTTGTGGTAATATTCAAAGACTTTGTATGACAGGAAGTTCATTGTCCTGAGGTTGGAATATTCTTTTATGTCGCCCCAATAGATTACCTGTGCCACACCATCTGTAACCTTAAACACCTGTGCCGCGGCAACATCAATGCCGTTATGAGATACTACGAAGAAGTCGGCGTCTATTATTTTTACGGTGTCAGTAACATTCTGAAGGCTCATTTTGAGCGGATAGCCGTGTTCTTTGCGGTTGATGCTTATCACGCTATAGGCTCGTGCAACGTCTGCATTGCTGTTACTGTCGAGGTGAGTTATAATGAAGTCTTCATTCATAGCCTTGTGCAGGTTCTTGCGTGCGCTGCGGTCGATGAAGTCTTCGTAATGCGGAAATCTCGAAAGATCGAAATGATAGTTGAGGTCTATATTTGTGATCCGACCGTTTCTGAACATGACATTTGACCATTTGGAAAGTTGTGTATGGTCGTAGACCGACGGCTGGAGCGTGATTCTTATTTTCATCCCAAGGTCTTTGCCCCAATCTTTCAGCAATGCCACAGCTTCGTCCATATAGGCTATGCGTTGTGGTGTCTTCATGTTGAAACCGCCGTATGGAGCAGAGAACGGGCTGTAAAGGCAACCGTCTTTCTCGCCAAGGACGATGGAGAATCTTGTCTTGTTGTCCTTGAATAGCAGGTAATGAATGCCTTTGGTCTTGCCTTTGTTGAGTTCTGAAAACTCAGGCGTGTTGTAGACGTGTGCAAAAAATCCAGCCTGTCCGTATTCCTCGGCTGTAACTTCGTATAATTGCATTCGTTGAGTAGACTTAAAAGTTATTGAGAAGTTCTATTACATAGTCCTGGTCGTTATCATCGAGCGCAGGACTCATAGGCAGGCTCAATTCCTGTCTGTGTATCTGTTCTGTTATAGGCAGCGACAAAGAAGCCCATGCCTCATAGCATTTCTGTTTGTGTGGGGCAATGGGGTAGTGTACTTCTGTCTGCACGCCATGGTCGCTTAGATATGTCTTCAGTTCGTCGCGCTTTTCACAAAGAATGGGGAAAATGTGGAAAACACTGTTTTTCCAATAGTTTTCCGACGGCACCTTAATACTTTTATTATCAATTTTCTGTATGTAGCGCAGCGCTTTGTTTCTTCTCATTTGGTTGTCTTCGTCAAGATATTTCAGCTTGACATCAAGCACGGCTGCCTGTATTTCGTCAATACGGCTGTTGCGTCCAATGTGGTCAAATACATATTTCTTGGCAGAGCCGTAATTGCCTAACGAGCGTATCATGCCGGCAAGTTCGCTGTCGTTTGTCGTTACAGCGCCTGCATCTCCCAGTGCGCCGAGGTTCTTTGTGGGGTAGAAACTATGTCCTGCTGCATCGCCCAGTGCTCCTGTATGTATGCCATTATAGCTGCAGCCGTGGCCCTGTGCGTTGTCTTCAATAAGTTTCAGGTTATATTTTCTGCACAGTTCGCCAATCTTATCGGTGTATGCGCAGCGTCCGTAAAGATGCACAATCATTATAGCCTTTGTGCGTTTGGTTATGGCCTGTTCAATCAGTCTGTCGTTTATCTGAAGTGTTTCTATGTCAGGCTCTACCAACACCGGCACCATCTTGTTTTCCGTAACGGCGAGTATCGACGCAATGTATGTGTTGGCAGGAACAATAACCTCGTCTCCTTCCTTCATCACGCCCATCTCTACGTATGCCCTCAGGATGAGCGTAAGCGCATCGAGTCCGTTGCCGCATCCTACACAGTGAGTTGTGCCTATATATGCAGCAAAGTCTTTTTCAAATCGTTCTGTCTCTTTTCCGCGCAGATACCAGCCGCTGTTGACAACTCTTCTGACAGCCTCTTCTATTTCAGCTGAATATCTTGCGGTGTTTTTTGTTAAGTCAGAGTATTTTACAATTCTGTTCATCTTTACTTTTTTAGCTTACATATTACAGTTCCTGAGGATTGTTTTTGACATACTCCAGATAGTCGTTATAGTCGCGTATATAGTCTTCTTCCTCAAATCTTTCAGAAGCAAGCACAAGGCAGACTGCTCCCGACGAGAAGTCGTCGAGTGTACGCCAGATGTTTACATCGATTAAAAGTCCCTGGTATGGATGGTTAAGAAGAAACGTCTTCTTTTCTTTTCCATTGTCGAGTGTAACGCTGAAACTGCCGCTTATGGCAACCAAAAACTCTTTGCACTCTTTGTGTGCATGTCCGCCGCGGCTTTCTCCTGCCGGTACGTCATACACCCAGTAAGTGCGTTTGATACTGAACGGAATGTGGTTTTCACCTTCTGTTACAGTAAGGTTACCTCTCGGGTCGATTATTTTTGGAAGGTCAATTATTTTGTTCATAGTTTAAATATTTTCTTTTTGGGTAAAGGCTCGTATATCTTACAAAATATCTTTCTGTCATATAGGCTGCTCCAATTGTTATGGCTACGCAAATCAGGTATGTCAATGTGTATCCAACGTCAATACCGATTTTCATCAGTATGTTTTTCACAATGTCGATGACAATCTTGTGTATCATGAATATTTCCATTGTCAGCCTGCTCAGCCATAATGCGGTCTTGCTTTTGAGTATATCAGCAATTAGCCCTCCTGTCTCGTTTGAAACAGCCATGACATAAATAAATATCGGCATGGGCAGCCAAAACAGACTTGTGCAGCGCCATCTTTGCGGAGTTATCTGATATACGGCGTATATGCCTATCATCATTATTATTACGGCGCATCCGATAATTTCGGATCGAAATTTGCCGTATGATTTCATCTTCCTAACAACTGTTCTTGTAAAATCAGATACGTATAATCTGTACAAAATTATGCCGATTGCAAAGTCGATAATTCTCAGTATGGGCGAAACATACAGCAAACTGTTTACTTGTTGTTCTGGTATTATAACCTGAATACATGCGTATGCTGCTGCAACGGCTGCAATTCCATATGAAAGATTCAGTATCGTAGCTTTTGTTATGCACCTGATAAGTAGCGGAAAAATGAGATAAAAGAACATTATGTCGGATAGAAACCATGATACGCCATTGAAGGCAAAGTGGGTTTCAGGCTTAGGTATCCAACTTTGGAGCAACGTAATGTTTAATGCAAGATTGCCTATGTCTGGAAAAATTCCGGCTTTTACCCCTATTAATATCGTAACCAGCAAAGTTGCAATGTGAAGTGGATAAATCTTGGATAGTTGCCTAAATAAAAATTTTTTCTGATTAAATCTGTTGTCTGTTACCTCTTTTCCGTGAGCGTGGCACAATACAAAACCGCTGAGCATAAAGAAGAAAGAGACACCACAATCACCTCCAAAACAAAATTCTTCTGTATCAGTCCATGTAAAATGCGACATGAATATCAGAAATATGAATATTATTCTGCAGCCTTGTAATGTCTCTATCATCCTTTTTCTAAGCCTCTGTTATTTTATTACGGTTGCTGCAAGACGTTTTGCCTTGTCTCTCAGCGTCGTTGTGTCTGCGTCGGTGTCACCATAGCACAGTACTACGCCCATACGTCTGTTTACATGTTGCTCTTGTTTTCCGAAGATACGCAGGCGTGTGTAGTCCTCTTTCAGTACATCCAGCATATTGTATTCTGGTTCGTGATGAGCTTCTTCTTTTGCAAGTACAACAGCGCTTGCGCCTGCATGTTCAAGATGTATGGCAGGTATTGGCAAGCCCATTACGGCACGGAAGTGCAGCTCAAACTCGTTTAAGTTAAGAGTGTGTCCGAGTGTAACCATACCGGTGTCGTGCGGACGTGGTGATAATTCTGAGAATATCACGCCTTTGTCATGACTTAGGAAGAACTCTACGCCCCATATTCCGGCACCTGTCAGTGCGCTCGTAACGGCTTCTGCCATGTGCTGTGCTTCTTTCAGGTCGGCCTCGCTGAGCGCAAACGGTTGCCAACTCTCGCGGTAGTCACCACTTTTCTGAACATGTCCTATAGGAGGGCAGAACAGTGTCGGGCCGTTTTTTTGAGTAACTGTGAGCAGTGTGAACTCACTGTCAAAGTGAATAAATTCCTCGATAATTATTTCTTTTACGTCTCCGCGACTGCCTTCCATTGCGGCATTGAAGGCTGCCTCAAGTTCATCTGCAGATTTGACAACGCTCTGTCCGTGGCCTGAAGATGACATCAAAGGTTTGATTACGCATGGGAAACCAATCTCTTTAGAATGTTCTTTCAGCTCGTCGAGTGTCTTTGCGTAGAAATATTTAGCTGTTTTCAGTCCCAGTTCCTTGGCTGCAAGGTCTCGTATTGCCTTACGGTTCATCGTAAAGTTAACGGCACGTGCACTCGGAACGACTTGTATCCCTTCTTTTTCAAAGTCGAAAAGTCTTTCTGTACGTATAGCCTCTATCTCAGGGACGATGATGTCAGGCTGATGTTTTTTCACCACTTTATCGAGTGCATCGCCGTCAAGCATGCTGAACACTTCGCATTCGTCAGCCACTTGCATTGCAGGAGCATTAGCATAGCGGTCGCATGCGATTACATATTGTCCGGCACGTTTTGCCGCGATAACAAATTCCTTGCCCAGTTCTCCTGAGCCTAATAACAGTATTTTCTTCATTATTACTACTTAATTAGTTGTTTCACCATTTGCCATTCAGGCGATACGGCCATTCTTCTTACATTGGCTTCAATGATTTTTCTCATGGTTTCGGTGCTTACGCTGTGTTCTTTGGCTATGTCCTCGAGCGGTTTTACATCGTTGCCGAACAGACCATAGTATTGCTGAAGCATGGTTTCGTCGTCAGCATAGATAAGATGCATTATGTGTTTAACGTAATGCTCTATTTTCTCACTCACGCAGTTAGGCTCCTTTCCGAGTCGTATAAGAAAATCTTGAAGCTCTTGTGACAATGCGTCCATTTTGATATAAGTTTTGAATAGTCGTAGATATAATATATTTTTTATATTGCAAACGTCAGGAAACGAATGTTTTTCAATTCATTTCCTGACATTGTCTTCTGTATTATCTGTTTGAATACATTTGTTCATAATATTTTTGGTAATCGCCGCTTGTAACCTCTTTAACCCAGTCTTGGTTTTCAAGGTTCCATTTTATAGTCTTTACTATTCCGTCGGCAAATTTAGTTTCGGGATACCAGCCAAGTTCATTCTTAATCTTTGTCGGATCTATTGCGTAGCGCTGGTCATGCCCCAGTCGGTCTTTCACAAAAGTGATTAAGCTGTCGTTAATCCAGTCTATTGCAATCTCTCCGTTTGCGTCTTTCACCTGTTTTTTCAGTATCTTGCGCAGTCCTTTGTCCTCAGCCATCATGTCGTGTATGGTCTTTATCGTGAGTTTTACGATGTCGATGTTTGTCATCTCATTGTGTCCTCCCACGTTATACACTTCGCCTTCCTTGCCTTCTCTTACCACAAGGTCGATGGCTTTACAGTGGTCTTCAACGTAGAGCCAGTCTCTAACGTTGTCGCCTTTGCCGTACACCGGCAACTGTTTGCCTTCAAGAATATTGTTGATTATCAGCGGTATAAGTTTCTCAGGAAAGTGGTATGGCCCATAGTTGTTAGAGCATCTTGTTATAGTTACAGGCATGTGATAAGTGTCATGATATGCCATGACAAACATGTCGGCACTTGTCTTTGATGCACTGTAAGGGCTATGAGGACAGAGCGGAGTGGTCTCGGTGAAGTATCCTTCTTTGCCAAGTGAGCCGTAAACTTCGTCGGTGCTTACCTGATGGAAACGCTTTCCCTCTTTCCATAGAGGATATCCTGTTTCGTCCTTTCCTGTTACCCATGCTCTTCTTGCTGCGTCGAGCAGGTTTTGAGTGCCGAGAATGTTGGTTTCAAGGAACAGCTGAGGATTCTCAATACTGCGGTCAACATGGCTTTCGGCCGCAAAGTTTACTACATAGTCGATGTCGTTTTCTGAAAACAGTTTGTCGGCCAGTTCTCTGTCGCGTATGTCGCCATGAACGAATACGCATCTTTTGCCGTCGATATCGTCTTTTATCGTGCCGTAGTTGCCAGCGTAGGTCAACAGGTCGAGCACTATTATCTTAATGTCTTCTTCCTTGTATTTTTTATAAAGAAGATACTTAATAAAATTTGAGCCGATAAATCCGGCAGCTCCGGTAACAAGATAGGTTTTCATATTATTGATTTTTATTGTTAATGCTCTTTATTTAAGATAACTCGGTTTTTATCTAAAAATTGTGTCCGTCGCATTTTCTTGGGTCAGATAATGTTACAACTTCAAGATCCTTAAATGTGCTTCCGTCTATCGTGAGCCTTACGAGAGTGCGGTCTTTGTGCCATCCCTGCAGTCCGGCTGCGCCCGGATTTATGTGCAGCAGGTTGAGCGTTTTGTCGTATTTCACTTTAAGAATGTGCGAATGTCCGCTGATGAAAAGTTGTGGTGGCATGGCATATATAGAAGCTCTGATGCTGGAGTCGTAGTTTCCGGGATAGCCGCCGATATGCTTCATAAGCACTTCGGTGTCTTCACATTTCCAACGTAATGTTTCTCTGAACATTCTTCTGAGGTCGCCTCCGTCACAGTTGCCGTAGACAGCTCTCAACGTGCGAAATTCGGCCAACTTCTGTGCAACTTCAAGCGAGCCTATGTCGCCGGCATGCCAAATCTCATCGCATGGCTCAAAGTATTTCAGATATTTGTCGTCCCAGTATGCGTGTGTGTCGCTTATTATTCCTATACGTTTCATTCTTTATGACTTGTAGTGTTTACAGACGTCAGTTCCTACGTTTGTTCGGATATGGGCTGTTGTTATTTTAAGTTTAGGCTTTTTATGATAAAGTCTTTCAGAAAATCAACTGTCCCTTCTATGCCGAGCAGACTGGAGTTGATGCACAGGTCATAAGAAGTGCTGTGTCCCCATCTTTTCCCTGTATAATAGTTATAATACGACGAACGGCTGTCTTCTTTATTTTCGATTATTTTCTTTGCCGTTTCTTTGTCGCAGTTATGACGTTTGCATATGCGTTGTATGCGTTCGTCAATGTCGGCTGTGATAAATACGCTTACCATGTCGTTAAAGTCACGTAGCACATAGTCGGCACATCTGCCTACAAATACACATGAGTGTGCTTCGGCTGCTTTGCGTATTGCGTCGCTCTGAAATTGAAACAGGCTTTCTTGTGAAAGCTTGTTATTATAAAAGCAGTTGTCAGATATATATGGTACATGCATGTGGAACAACGACTTGAAAAATCCTTTTTTCTCATCGTTCTGCTCGAAAAACTTTTCGCTGAATCCGCTTTCTTTTGCGGCTAGGTTCAGCAACTCACGGTCGTAAAATTTACAATCGAATTCTTCTGAAAGTTTTTTTGCGATAATGAGTCCGCCGCTTCCGAGTTGTCTTCCTACGCTAATTATTATTTTCTTTTTGGTTTCCATAAGCAATGGCGTTATGTTGTTTTTTGAATTTTTTCATATAAATCATCATCATCACTGCGGCCATAATAGACGCTATGGTGTCAGCTGTCGGGAGCGACATCCATACACCGTCAAGCTTGAAGAAGTGTGGCAATGTAAGCAGTAGTGGAAGAAGAAACAGCATCTGTCTTGAAAGTGACAGGAATATGCTTATCTTGGCTTTACCGATACTTTGGAAAAAGTTTGTGACGACCATCTGATAACCGACAATAGGAAATGCCGCCATGTTAATCTTTATAGCTCTCATGGCTTTTTCTATCAGTTCCGGATCGGTTGTGAACAGGCGTGCACACTGATACGGAAATATGTGTACTATCAGAAATCCTGTCGTGGTTATGGCTGTTCCTGCAATTATGGCACATTTAAGTACTTTCATCAGTCGGTCAAATCGCTGTGCGCCGTAGTTGTATCCGGCTATTGGGAGCATGCCTTGGTTTAGTCCCATTGTTACCATTACGAATACAAATGCCACTTTATTGGCTATGCCATAGGCTCCTACGGCCATATCACCGCCATATTTGTAAAGATTGGTGTTAATAAATATCACCACAATGCATGCGCATACGTTCATTGCAAACGGCGACATGCCTATGCCGATGATGTTTTTCAAAATGTTGCTTCTCAGTTTGTATATGCCTCTTTTGAAGTGTACAATTTCATTTTGTTTACTGAACAGCCACAATTGCCATGTCAGTGCTATGACCTGTGATATTACGGTAGCAAGTGCCGCTCCTTGTATGCCCATTCTCAGCGGCCAGATGAATATTGGTGCCAGAATGACATTAAGAACCACAGAAAACATTGTGGCAAACATGGCATGGCGTGGTTTGCCTATTGTACGCAGTACACCGTTCAGACCGAAGAACATCTGCGAAAATACGTTTCCGGCTAATACCACAAACATGTATTCACGTGCATATGGTATTGTGTTTTTGCTTGCTCCAAAGAAATAAAGTATCGGGTCGAGAAACAATAATGTTATTATCGCAAAAGCTATTCCGATAATAATATTTAAAATCACACTGTTTCCAAAGATAAGTTCGGCTTTACGATAGTCTTTTTGTCCTAGCTTAACGGATATGCACGTAGATGATCCTACGCCCACTGCAGCTCCGAATGCCGCAGAGAGGTTCATTAGCGGAAAGGTTATCGCTAGTCCTGAAATGGCCAGCGGGCCTACACCCTGGCCGATAAAGATACTGTCTATCATGTTGTACAATGATGCTGCCGTCATCGCTATGATGGCAGGAAGGGCATACTGCATCAGCAGTTTGCCTACGGGTTCTTTTTCCAGTTTGAGCGTTGCTTGTTTATTATCCATAATATTATGCCAATCTTATATATTTTTGCAAAGTTACAGCATGTTGGGTTAACTACAAAGTAAAATGTTGTAAAAACTATCTTTTATTTATTTAAATATTGTGTTTTTCCCGCCTTCTTATCACAAAACATCAGCTTTTATTGCTTATGTTGTGACCTTTGTGCTTTTTCCTGTTTTTTTTATTCTAAAAACATAAAAATAAAGACTCTATAGTTTTTGTGTTTACGCTTAAAACAGCTAACTTTGCATATTGATTAACAATGTAGGCAGATGAAAAAATTTATACTTATTTTCATGCTTTCAGCGTTTGCCGTGCTAACTTTTTCCCATGGCACCGACAGGGTTCGCAAGATAAAATATCCTGGCGGAAAAACATATATGTATCGTGTGGCTCTTACTGATAAGGACGGTACTCCTTACAGTCTTAGCCGGCCTGAAGAATTTTTGTCTGAAAAGTCGTTGGCGCGCCGTCGGCGGCAGCATCTGGCCGTTGATTCAACCGATCTTCCTATTAACCCGGCATATATAACATCAGTAAGTTCTGAAGGGGTGGATGTTGTAAGCCACAGTAAATGGAACAACACCTTGCTTGTGCGAAGCAAGTATCCCGAGCTTGTGCGGCATTTGTCTTCTTTGGCGTGTGTCAAAAGTATAACAAGAGTATGGACCTCTCCGGATTCAATTTATCCTGTTTTGCCAAGAATGAAATATCACACCGAGTTTAACCGTTGGGACACAGTGCCGCAGAGTTATTATGGCGTTGCCCGTGAACAGGTTGAGATGATTGGCGGAGTGCGCATGCATAATCATGGCTTTACGGGTAAAGGTATCACCATTGCCATACTTGACGGCGGATTTATGAATGCCGATCTCATTCCGTGTATGCAGGATGTTAACATCTTAGGTTGGGCCGATTTTGTAGTGCCTAAATCAAAGAGCGTATTCAAGGAGATGGAACACGGAACAAAAGTGTTGTCTGTGATGGCTGTCAAGGAGCCTTATGTCTTTGTCGGTACGGCTCCTGATGCCTCTTATTGGTTGCTGAGATGCGAAGATGAGTTAACAGAAAGTCCGGCGGAGGAAGACTATTGGGCAGCTGCAGCTGAGTTTGCCGACAGTGTGGGTGTTGACATTATAAGCAGTTCGCTCGGATTTCATGATTTTGATGACAGTTCGTTAAACTATAAGTATTCGCAGCTTGACGGACATACAGCTCTTATATCTGCCACGGCTTCAATGTTGGCTTCAAAAGGTATTATACTGGTCAACAGCGCCGGCAATGACGGCATGTCCTCGTGGAAAAAAATTAATGTGCCGGCGGATGCCGACAACATAATAACCGTGGGTGCCGTCAGTCCGAATCGCCGCAATGCATCGTTCAGCAGCATTGGGCCTACAGCCGACTGCCGCGTAAAGCCTGATATTATGGCTCTTGGAAGTCCGGCATCAGTCATTACAGGTCGTGGCACTGTCATAAAAGATATGGGCACATCTTTTTCCGCACCGATAGTTTCGGGTATGGTGGCTTGTCTTTGGCAGGCATTGCGCGACAAGACGGCTCTTGAACTTATCGACATCATAAGGCGATGTGCCGACAATTATGCCACACCCGACAATATCTACGGCTATGGTATACCTGATTTTTGGAATGCCTATGCTACAACAAAATTGCAGGAACATTCAAAATGATACACACACTGTCACTTCTCGAGCTTAACAGACTTGTCAGGGATACCGTTGAACTTGGCTTGCCCGATGCTTATTGGGTTGAGGCCGAACTGGCAGACGTGCGTGAGTCTGCCGGTCATTGTTATATGGAACTTGTTCAGAAAGACGAGTTTGGCAGCACTCCCGTTGCCCGTGCTTCGGCTAAGTGTTGGCGCAGCACATGGATGCTTGCCCGTCCGCATTTTGAACGTATCACCGGCGAGCATATTCATGCCGGTATGAAGGTGCTTCTGCAGGTTCATGCTCAGTTTCATGAGAATTATGGCTTTTCATGGATAGTTACCGACATTGATCCTACGTTTACGCTCGGAGACATGGCGCGTAAGCGTATGGAGATAGTGCGCACTCTGAAGGCAGAGGGTGTGTTCGAACTTAACCGCGAGCTTGTCATTCCGCTTTTTGCGCAGCGCATAGCTGTTATATCCAGTGCCACAGCTGCGGGCTATGGCGACTTTTGTAGTCAGCTCAATAATAATGATTATGGTTTCGATTTTATCGTCGAGCTGTTTTCGGCTGTTATGCAGGGCGAACAGGTAGAGCAGAGTGTCATTGCTGCTCTCAACCGCATTAATGAGTGTGCCGATTTGTTTGATTGTGTTGTAATCATCCGGGGTGGCGGTGCCACGAGCGATCTTTCCGGTTTCGACACGCTTGCTCTTGCCGAGAATGTGGCTAATTTTCCACTTCCGGTAATCACCGGCATAGGTCATGAACGCGATGAGTCGGTGCTCGACATGGTGGCCAACACAAGAGTTAAGACACCAACGGCCGCCGCCGCATTTCTAATAGATAATCTTAAACGCGTCTATGACCGTATAATATCTGCACGCGACCGTATAACATCGGCCGTGCGCAATCGTCTGGATTACGAGTCTGCGCGTATTGGCCGTTTGTCTGTCAGTATTCCGTCCATGTCATTGCTTGCCGTTACCAGGCGGCAGGCATCGTTGGCGTCGCTTTACGGCCGTCTTTGTGCTGCTGCTTCGTCGGGTCTTGCCTCGCGCCGTTCGCGTCTTGAGACGATAGCTGTCTCGCTTGCTCCTTTGGCTTCACGCCGTATTTTAGTAGAGAATCATCGTGTGCAGCTGTTGGCTCAGCGTGTTGAGGCTTCTGATCCATCGTTGCTTTTACGTCGTGGTTATTCGGTTACGCTTCGTAACGGCCGTGCCGTTACCGATGCTTCAGCGCTTGCTGTGGGCGATGTCATTGAAACCCGTTTTGCCTCAGGTTCGGCTTTGTCTGTTGTCCGTTCATCGGCCGGTTCTGCGGCGACAGATTGCGATGTACATATTGATAGTAAATAAAAAAGTTGAAACATAATAGTAAGAAAATTATGCCAAAAGAAATTAAATACGAAGAGGCTGTAAGGCAGCTTGAAGATATTGTTGCCAAGATGGAGAGCAACGAACTTGATGTTGACAGTCTTAGTCAGCAGCTTAAAACCGCCCAAAAGCTTATCAAGATATGTAAGGATAAACTTAACCGTGCTGACAGTGATGTCAAGAAAATTCTTCAGGATGAAGACAAGGGCTGACCATGCCCCGGAGCAGGCGGCAAAATAACTTATGACTGACATTTTTAATAAATTAAGCCATAAAAATTGCTGATTAGTAATATTATTATTATTTTTGCCGTTGTTAAGTCGGTGGATGGCTTTACACTTGGTTAATTCCGGCGGCTTTTCTTAGATGAGTAAAATTTGTTGTATACTTTAAAAATAATAAAATTATGAAAAATCTGGATTGGGCGAAATTGCCTTTCGGTTACATTCCGACAGACTATAATGTTCGTTGCTATTATCGCGACGGCAAGTGGGGCGAGATTGAAGTTTGCTCCGATGAATATATAAAGATGCACATGGCTGCTACGTGTCTTCACTACGGTCAGGAGGCTTTTGAGGGACTCAAGGCTTACCGTTGTCCTGACGGAAAGGTTCGTGTCTTCCGTATGGACGAGAATGCAGCACGTCTGCAGAGCACATGCCGTGGCATTCTTATGCCTGAAGTACCGACAGAGCTTTTTGAGGAAATGGTTACCAAGGTAGTACGTCTCAATCAGGAATATATTCCTACTTATGAGAGCGGTGCCACTCTTTACATCCGTCCGCTGCTTGTCGGTATGTCAGCACAGGTGGGCGTTCATCCTGCTACAGAGTATCTTTTCATGATATTTGTTACTCCTGTAGGTCCTTATTTCAAGGGTGGATTTGCAACTAATCCTTATGTTATTATCCGCGAGTTCGACCGTTCGGCTCCTCTCGGCACTGGTATCTATAAGGTAGGCGGCAACTATGCTGCTTCTCTGCGCGCCAACAAGATGGCTCACGACCTTGGATATGCTTGCGAATTCTATCTCGACGCAAAGGAAAAGAAATATATGGACGAGTGTGGTGCTGCCAATTTCTTCGGTATAAAAGACAACACATACGTTACTCCTAAGTCTACCAGCATTCTGCCGAGTATCACCAACAAGAGCCTCATGCAGCTTGCTGAAGATATGGGCATGAAGGTTGAGCGCCGTCAGATACCTGAGGAAGAACTGGCTACATTCGAGGAGGCTGGAGCCTGCGGTACAGCTGCCGTTATCAGTCCTATCTCTAAGATCGACGACCTTGAGAACAAGAAGAGCTACGTAATAAGCAAGGACGGCAAACCGGGACCTGTCAGCACAAAGCTTTACAACAAGCTGCGCGGCATACAGTATGGCACAGAGCCTGACATCCACAACTGGACTAAGGTGGTGATTGAATAATTTTAATTCACAATTCATAATTTATAAATTACAAATCCATAATCCGTAGTTCATAATTCATAATTGGCTGTTTTTTTGATTATCAATAGTCTGTCTATTGACAAATAATTATGATTTATGAATTATGGATTATGAATTAACTTAAGATGAGCAAAGGAAAATTGGCTAAGTTCGCCGACATGGCGAAATATGAGAATGTTTTTCAATATCCCTATTCGGTTGTCGAGAACGTACCTTTTGACATGAAGGGCCATTGGCGCGACATGTATTTCCACAATGACAACCCTATCGTGCTTGAGCTTGGATGCGGCAAGGGCGAATACACAGTAGAACTGGCAAAGCTATATCCCGACGTTAATTTTATCGGTGTCGACATCAAGGGCGCGCGTATGTGGACAGGAGCAACGCAGGCTCTTAACGACGGACTGAGGAATGTGGCTTTCCTTCGTACAAACATCGAGATTATCGACCGCTTTTTCGGCCATGACGAGGTGCAGGAGATTTGGCTCACTTTCAGCGATCCTCAGATGAAGAATGTGCGTAAGCGCCTTACAAGTACATACTTTATGGAGCGTTATCGCCGTTTCCTCGTTGACGGAGGCATCGTTCATGTCAAGACAGACAGCAATTTCCTCTTTACTTATACTACTTATATGGTTGAGCGCAACTCTTTCCCGTTGCTGTTCTCCACCACAGACCTTTATCATGCCGAAGGACTTGATGCCGACACAATGCGCATACTTTCAATTCAGACATATTATGAAAGTCAGTGGATTGAGCGCGGACTCAACATCAAGTATATGAAGTTCCGTCTGCCGGCATACGGCGATATGGAAGAGCCGGACGTAGAAATACCTGTAGACGACTACCGCAGCTATAAGCGCACGCGCCGCAGCGGTGTCGATATGCGCAAGTAAGGGCTTAACTTTTTATTATTAATGTCAATGATATGCCTGTAAGATAGTGTTACAGGCATTAATTTTTTTATTATAAAAATGAATGTAGAGCTTAAAGAGAACGGCGGACTTCCCGCCCGAATATTGTGGACACTTGCCATTGTGGCAGGTGTGTCTGTTGCCAACATTTATTACAACCAGCCTCTGCTTAATGTGATAGGGCATGACCTTGGCGTGAGCGAATTCAGTTCAAATCTCATAGCAATGATAACCCAGATCGGTTATGCCGTCGGACTGCTTTGCATCGTCCCCCTTGGAGATTTGTGCAGGCGTAAGAACATAGTGCTTGTCAACTTCTGTGTTCTTGTTCTTTCGCTTCTTGTCATAGCCTGTTCTGCCAATATATATGTTATATGGGCAGCGTCGTTTCTAACAGGTGTCGGCTCAATGATTCCGCAGATATTCGTGCCCATAGCTTCACAGTTCTCCCGTCCGGAGCATAAAGGACGCAATGTGGGCATTGTCATTTCGGGCCTGCTTACCGGCATACTTGCCTCGCGTGTTGTCAGTGGTGTGGTAGGCGACTTTCTCGGATGGCGTGCAATGTATTTCATTGCGTCTGGTTTAATGCTTGTCTGTGCCTTTGTCGTAATGAAGGTTTTGCCGGACATACGTCCCACATTCAAGGGCTCTTATGCCAAGCTTATGACTTCGCTCTTCTCTCTTGTGCGTGATTATCCTGCGTTGCGCATCTACTCAGTAAGAGCCGGACTGGCTTTCGGTTCGTTTCTTTCGCTTTGGGCCTGTCTTTCGTTCAAGATGGCTCAGGCGCCGTTTTATGCCGACAGTGATATAGTGGGACTACTCGGTCTTTGCGGAATAGCCGGCGCGCTCACCGCCTCGTCAGTCGGAAAGCATGTCAAGACCGTTGGTGTGCGCCGTTTTAATTTCATCGGTTGTCTACTCATGCTGTTGGCATGGGCTTCTGTGCTGTTCTTTGGTGATACTTATGCTGGCATAATAGCAGGCGTTATAATCATCGACATCGGCATGCAGTGCATACAGCTCAGCAATCAGGCTAGTATGTTTGAGGTATGTCCCGGAGCGTCAAACCGTGTCAACACCATATTCATGACAACATACTTTGCAGGAGGCTCTCTCGGCACATTCCTTGCCGGAACGGGCTGGCATACAGCTTCGTGGGTAGGAGTTGTAACCGTAGGAGCATGTCTTACGCTTGCGTCTCTTGCAGTAACGCTGTTTACCCGTCGCTGATTCAGCGGCGGTTTTTGTTCTTTTATGTTTTTTGCCGGTGTTGATTCAGCTTCTTATGTTTGCCATATAGGTGGCGTCATGATTATTTTTCATGTTGTCATTCTGTTTGATTTTTATTTGTCTTTGTGAGTAATGTTTAATCCATATAATAAGATTGTACATTTTTTTATTGCCTTTTTGCATTTTTTTATCCGAAGTTTTGCCGTAATTTTGCTGACGAAAAACAGCAGATGTGCGCCATTGGTAATCATGGTGTCACCGGTATTGTATTAAAAACAAAAATATTATATAGATGAAAAATTACAGACTATTACTGATTTTCTGCTTTTTTGGCGGACTGTTTCATACTGCTATGCATGCCCAAAAAACGTGCAGGATAGACTTGTCGGGGCAGTGGACAGTGGCTCTCGACAGTCTCGACCGCGGAATTGCCGACAACTGGCAGAACCATGAGTTCGGCGACATAATAACCCTGCCGGGCACACTATGCAGTGCCGGTTATGGTACGCCGTGTACGCAGCAGCCCGTGATGGAAAAACAGACATTTCTTAACCTAAAACGAAAATTTGATTATGTTGGTCCGGCATGGTATCGGCGTACAGTAGATGTGCCTGCCGACTGGAAAAATCATCCCGTTACGCTCGAACTTGAACGTGTGCTTTGGCGGTCGGATGTTTGGGTTAACGGACAGAAGGCAGCCGGTTATTGCGAAAACCTTACTACGCCTCACCGTTTTGATGTCGGCCCGTTGCTGCGGCCAGGTCAGGCCAACGTTATTGTGGTGCGTGTAGATAACCGCAAACGATATGATACTTCTGAAAATCTGTTGGCGCATGCCTATACCAACGAAACCCAGACTCTTTGGAACGGAATGTTGGGGCGTATGGAACTTGTGGCACACGACGATATCGGCATAAAGGAGTTGAGGCTTACGCCTGATGTTGAAAAAGGACAGGTAAATGTCAAGGTCAGTCTTGAGAGTAAAGGCAGGTTGCATGGCGGCAAACTGATATTCTCTGTTAAAGACCCTTCGGGCAGGAATCTGCCTGAAATGAAAGTCAAGATTAATGGCTCTGTGCTCGACTTCAGCTATCCCATACCAGACGCTATGCTGTGGGATGAGTTCAGTCCTTCATTATATCAGGCTACGGCCGCAATCAGCGCAGGCGGTTCACGTGATACTGTCAGCGAGACTTTCGGCATGCGTAAGTTGTCGGGCGATGATGCCCTGCTGCACATCAACGGCCGGAGGATGTTTCTGCGCGGCACGCTCGAGTGCTGCATATTCCCTCTGCTGGGTTATCCTCCTACTGATGAGGCTTCATGGCATAAAGTGTTCGATACGGCACGAAGCTACGGACTCAATCATCTTCGTTTCCATTCTTGGTGTCCGCCCGAAGCGGCCTTTAATGTTGCCGACAGCATGGGCTTTTATCTTCAGATAGAGTTGCCCGTGTGGTCGCTCTCCATCGGCAGCGAGATGTCCACTCTTGAATATCTCCGCGCTGAGGGCCGCCGCATAATAAGTGAGTATGGCAATCATCCGTCTTTCTGCTTTTTCAGTATGGGCAATGAGCTGCAGAGCGATTTTAGGTCACTTGGCAATCTTATGGATGATTTACGCAGCGAAGACCATCGTCATCTTTACACTACGACTACATTTACGTTTGAAAAGGGCCACGGCGCATGGCCTGAGCCGGGTGATGACTATTGGATTTCGCAGTGGACCAAAAAGGGATGGGTGCGCGGACAAGGCGTGTTCGACGAGTCGCCCGTAAACTTTGAGCAGGACTATTCTGCGTCGGTCGACAGCCTTCCTGTGCCTATTGTTACTCACGAAATAGGGCAGTACAGCGTATTTCCTAATCTTGACGAAATAGACAAGTATACGGGCAATCTTGTTCCTGTCAACTTTAAAGCCGTTAAACTCGACCTTGAACGTAAGGGACATTTGTCGTGGGCCCGTCAGAATCTTATGGCTAGCGGACATCTTGCAGCCATATTATACAAGGAAGAAATAGAGCGGGCACTGAAGACTCCCGGATTCAGCGGATTTCAGCTGCTCGACCTGCACGACTTTCCGGGACAGGGCACTGCCCTTGTCGGACTGCTCGATGCCTTTTGGGACAGCAAGGGGATAATAACCTCCGACGAGTTTCGCCGTTTCTGCTCGCCCGTGGTGCCCCTTGCACGCTTTGCCAAGGCTACATACACTAATGACGAAACTTTCATTGCAAGCATGGAGGTTGCCAATTTCGGTCCGTCGGCACTGCAGGGTGTGACGCCTTCGTGGACACTTACCGATGAGCGCGGCAATAGAGTGGCCGGAGGTGAGTTGGCGCGTTGTGATATTGCTCAGGGCAACGGCATTGGCATAGGGCGCATTTCTGTGCCGCTCAATGCTGTTGATAAGGCTTCGAGGCTTACGCTGACCGTTAAACTGGGTGATGACGGCTGTTCAAACTCATGGAATATATGGGTGTATCCGCAGCAGGAAGACGTTTCAGAAGAAGGCATAATTGTTACGCGCAGTTTCAGCGAGGCACGCCGTCAGCTGGCACGTGGGCGCAAGGTGCTGCTCAATCCGTCGGCAGATGACCTCAACGGACTTGAAGGCAAGTTTGTTCAAGTGTTCTGGAGCCCTGTTCATTTTCCTAATCAGGCAGGCACAATGGGTATATGGTGCGATCCGTCGCATCCGGCCCTTGCCGACTTCCCCACAGAGAATCACAGCAACTGGCAGTGGTGGGATGTGTGCAAAAAGGCAAAGACTCTGGTGCTGGACAGTCTTGATGCCGGTATAGAGCCTATAGTGCGCATGACAGACAATTTTTATAAAAACCGTAATCTGGCTTTGGTATTTGAGGCAAAGGTTGGCAACGGCAAACTGCTTATGTGCAGTTCAGATTTGTTCACCGATATTGATACCCGTCCGGTTGCGCGCCAGCTGCGCCGCAGTCTGGTGGAATATATGTCGACCGACAAATTCAATCCTTCTGTCGAACTGACTTTTGACAAAATAGAAAAAGCGTTTTATAACGTCAGCCATACCGTCACGGAGCGTAAGTCGATTTACGACTGACACCGGCGGCGGTAGCCGTGCGGAATGTGTGTCGGTGTGTTGTCCGGCGAGTCATGCCGCAGGCATTTATGCTGATTGTTTTCAGGGTATTGCGATATGCCGCAAATTGCAATGCGAAAGGGCACATATTAGAGCATGATATGTGTCCTTTTGCGTTGTAAAAGGTGTCCTTTTGCATTGTGGATTATTGTCCGGATTGCTGACTTTTGGCTTCTTATCTGATTAAAAGTAAATGCACAAAAATTTTATTAAAAACTCATCACTCGTCACATTGACGCTTAACCAATTGATTTACAGAAAGTTAAGATGTGATGAGTTGATTTGCAGACTTATCACACTATGAGGTTTTTATATAAAAATAGGCATTGAAACGGATACTACAGGCCGTTAAAAGGCCGAATGTGATGAGTCGTGATGAGTTGAAATTTAACTCATCACACTTTAAATGTCTGTATGTCAGGATGTTAAAGCGCGATGTGACGAGGTGACGAGTTTCTGCGAAAAAATAATTTGATTTTACGCTTATGCTTATTTGGGTTACGTGTCGATTTGAACGGTTCTTTTGCGTGTTGTTGTGTTTGTCGTTGGTGCCGTAGATAATTTTGTTGATAGTTACGACATGGAAAATTGTATTTTCATATTAAAAATTTGTTTATTTGCGCAATTATTGCGTATTTTGCAGTGATTTTATTATTATGCGCCCTATACCGTTTATTTAGGCACGACTTTTGTTAGTCATAATATGGGGCAGATATACTTGTCTGCCGTTGAGGTGCAACAAATTAATTATAAACATTATGACATTATATCCAAAACTGATAATGGATGCCTTGGCTACCGTTACTTATCCGGGAACCAAGAAGAATCTTGTTGAGAGTGAGATGGTGGCTGATAATCTCAGGATAGACGGCATGAAAGTGTCGTTCTCGCTGATTTTTCCGCGTGACACCGATCCTTTTTTGAAGTCTACCGTCAAGGCTGCCGAGGCTGCCATACACTATCATGTAAGTAAGGACGTTGAGGTTACAATCAATGTTGAAACGAAGTCGAAACCGCGTCCTGAGGTCGGAAAAATGCTTCCGGGTGTTAAGAATATCATAGCCGTAAGTTCAGGTAAAGGCGGTGTCGGCAAGAGCACTGTTGCTGCCAATCTGGCTATTTCTCTTGCACGTCTTGGCTATAAGGTCGGACTGCTCGACACTGATATCTTTGGTCCGTCAATGCCTAAGATGTTCGGAGTGGAGGATTTCCGTCCGTATGCAGTGCATAAAGACGGGCGTGATCTTATCGAGCCAGTTGAGAAGTATGGCGTGAAACTGCTGAGTATAGGCTTTTTTGTAAATCCTGACACTGCGACTTTGTGGCGCGGTGGTATGGCCTCAAATGCGCTTAAACAGCTTATTGGTGATGCTGACTGGGGCGACCTTGACTATTTTGTGCTTGACACACCCCCGGGAACGAGCGATATACATCTGACTCTGTTGCAGACTTTGGCCATAACAGGAGCAGTGATTGTCAGCACACCTCAGAAAGTGGCTCTTGCCGATGCCCGTAAAGGTATTGACATGTATAGAAACGACAAGGTGAATGTGCCTATTCTCGGTCTTGTAGAAAACATGGCATGGTTCACTCCGGCAGAGCTGCCCGAAAACAAATATTATATCTTCGGTAAGGAGGGATGCAAGAATCTGGCTAAGGAAATGGATGTGCCTCTGCTGGCGCAGATTCCTATGGTGCAGAGCATCTGCGAAAGCGGTGACGACGGAAAGCCTGCTGCGCTTAATGTTGACACTGTGACAGGTCAGGCTTTCATAAATCTCGCAATGGCTGTCGTGACTGTTGTAAACCGCAGAAATGCAGAGCAGGCACCAACAAAGATTGTTGAGGTTAAGAACAGCTGATGTTTGGTGTGACTCTGATTAGCCCCGAAATCGGAATTTAGAGCATACATAGTTTTATATGTATTTCATGTTTTCATCCGTCTTATATTCCGGTTGAATCATGATGTGATTTGGGCTAAATAAAAACAACGGAAGTTTGCCTCCGTAAAAACGGTTGGGCAACTTCCGTTTTTTGCTAACTTATTTTATTTTAACACACGCATGTGTCCATTGGAATGTGCGTTTTTTTAGTTGCTGATGTTGTCTGCTGCTGTTTTTTCTATGTTGCGTTCAGCCTTTCTTTGTTCTATATCCTTTCTTCGTGACTTTATTATTTGACGTCTGTAAAGCAGGCATGTTATCATAAAATAAACAAAAGTCTGAACCCATAAAGCCTTGTATTCGGGCAGGATGTCGCCAAGTCGCGCTTCCATCCCGTTCATGCGTATAAATCCGCGTATGCCGAATGTAGATGGTATCAGCTCGGAAAGCCATAGCCAAAAATCGGGTATTGCACTTTGGGGCCACGACACGCCTGACACAAACAAGAATGGAAGTGAAGTGAATACAACAAGCAGGATTACATTTTCGCGATATCTTACCGCGCACGATATAGTCATTGCAAAAAATATGCATGCCAGCAGATATGGCAGCATGAAGCATGCGAGGTCGCCTACGTGCAGTAGTGAAGTGAATCCGAACAAGCGTGGCACTACAAGGGTTATGTAGGTTGCCATTATGGCATAAATCATGAGGTAGCACATTGACTTGCCCAACACTATGCGGAAAATGCCGTTGTAGTGTTTGCTGACAGGCACGAGTTGTTTAAATTTGTTCTTTTCTCTTGCCGTACCTGCCGACAGGCCTATGCCGAGCAGTAGGGTCTGTTGCAGGATGAGCATGAGTACGGCAGGAATGAGAAAATTGCCGTATCCGCCGGTTGTGTTGAAAATAGGCACTTCGTCAAAGTCGAGCGGTTTTGTGGTTATCTCGTTTTCTCGGTCGGTCCAGTTGCCGGCACGTTCTATCTGTATCTCAGAATTGATGCTTCCGGCTACAGCTGTTGCTGTTTGGAAAATAGCCTTATAGTAGAGCATGAAGCTCATGTCGCAATAAATGCTGACATGGCTTTGTTCCATTCTGTTGATATTAGTCTGAAAGTCTTCGGGGAAGTACAGCACTCCTGACGCGGCCTGGCGTCCGACAAGGTCTTTGGCTTCGTCCAGGTTATTACAATAGTATGTAATCTTGGTATCAGGCGATGCGTCGAATTCTCTTATGAACTGTCTGCTCAGATTGCTGTGCGACATGTCAACGACGGCCACCGGAACTTCGCGCGCAACTTCGTTTGTATATATCCACGAATAGGCAAGAGGGTAGAGCAGTGGCACAAGTATAAAGAATATGAGCATACCTTCGTCTTTCCAGGTGATTTTTATTTCTTCCGCCCAGATGTAGCACATGTCGTGTATGCCTTCGTTTATATGCTGTATAAAGCTTCTTGCCTTTTTCATCAGATATAGTATTCTTCTTTTTTTGTTGTTAACTTATGCACAATGTTCTGTTATAAAAGTTCATTATGGCAGATATTCATATTCGAGAGCGGCCTTCTTTATGCGTGCTGTAACCAATATTGGCAGCATGATGAATACGGTCATGGCCGTGATGTTTATCCATGAATAGGCAATAGGGTAGCCGTTAAATATGTTTAGCTGGTATATCATGTAATAGTGGCGCAGCGGGAAAAGCTGTGCAATGGCTTTGAGTGGCGATGACATTGCCGACAGAGGAAATGCCGTGCCTGACATTGAAAAGCTGAGTACTGCCCACAGGCTGCATATACTCATTGCCATTCGGAGTGATGGCATGAGGCCAAAGACAAATATGCCGAATCCTTGGGCTGAAAGCACTGAAAGTAGTCCGAGCAGCAATATTGCCGGGAGACCGCCCGGATGCGGAAAGTGCAACACTCCGAATACATATATCATATAGCCATAAAATATGGCCAGAAAAACGAGCGTCTGAGGCAGAAGTTTGCCGGCCAGCGCCACATGTACATTATTGCCGGCCTTGTCCATCCATTCTTTTGACGTTCCGAATTTCTGTTCTGTTCCGAGCGAATAAGCCGTTATCAGAAATATAAACAGCATGAGACAACCCGGTATGATCATATTGTTGAGATAAATGCTGTAGTTAACCGAAGGATTGTTTACTGTATGCAGGTCTGTTGTGATGGGCTGCAGAAAGCTCATAATCTGATCTTCGGTAAGCCCTTTTGCCGAAAGAACTGACGATGCTGCTCCGGCCGAGCCGAGCATTGATATTGTTTTAAGGTCGCGGAATAGTAATGCTCCCGCTGTTAGCGAAACAGAGCTATAATAGAACGATATCTTAGGCTGGCGCATGGACATCAAATCGGATGTGGTGCCTTTAGGAATGTATAAAAATGCATATATCTCATTGCGCTGAATGGCATTTCTCGCATTGCTGACATTGTCGTAGCTTGCCACAACCTTTGTTGTCTGAAATGCGTCAAGCTTTCTGATCAATGTACGTGTTGTAGGCGTGTTGTCTAGGTCGACAACACCAACGGGCATGTCAGTAGGCTGCCCGTTGCTCATAAGTGAAGTGAAGAATATGGTAACGATAACGGGAAATATCAGCATGCAGAACAGATACATCGGATTCTTCTTCAATATACTGCATTCTCTGCATGCCACACTGATGATGTTCTTTACAGTATTGCCCACGTTTAAGCTTTATCTGTTTTTAATTATTAGCGACATGCCCGGTCTTAGTCCGTCGAGTTTGGTTACGGGACGTGCCTTTACCTCAAATGTTTTAAGGTCATATTGTCCGTTGCTCTTAGTTGCTTTCCATACGGCATAGCTACCCTCGTCTTTTATGTAGTATACTTTCATTTTAAGGTCTTTGCTGAATGCCGGGCAGTAGGCTGTAAATGTGTCGCCGTTTTTCAGTCCGTTGAGCTGGTCTTCTCTCACATTGAACGTGCCCCAAAGATCGCTCATTATAGAAATGCTCATTATAGGAGATCCTGCTCCGACAAGTTCGCCTACTTTAGGATAGATGTTGCTTACCTCACCCTCGGCTTGTGCTATCTGTACGGTTTCATGTATGTATGAGTTTACTTCCTGCACTGCACCTTTTGCTCTGTTCACCTGTGCTGCTGCAGCAAGTTTTTCCTCGCGTCGTGCTCCGTTGACAGCCATGTCGTATTGGCTTTTGGCTGCCTTAGCCTGAGCTTCGAGAGCCTTGTAGTTGGCAAAAGCCTCGTCGCGCTTTTGTGCGCTCATCACGCCCTCGTCGAACAGACGCTGCACACGCTCATACGATTTCTTTGCGATGTCGAGTCCAGCCTTTGCCTGTTGCCATACCTCAAAAGCTCCGCGAATCTGTTCCTGGCGAGCGCCCTTGTCGGTCATTTCGTTTATGGCGGCAGCTGCGTCTTCTGCACTTTCTGCCTGTTTCTGCTTTGCTATTATGTCTGGTGCGTCTATTATAGCCAGAGTGTCGCCAACTTTAACATAGTCGCCTTCTTTGACTCTTAGTTCAAGAATGCGTCCGGGCACCTTGCTCGACACTCTGTATTCAGAGACTTCAACTTCGCCCTGAATAGTCTCTGTTGTCTTGCCGAAAGCCAAGAAACCTATAACTCCCACAATGATTACGGTTATGGTAAATCCTAGAATTGCAAGCAATATGTTGTTATGTTGTGATTTCTTTGTCATAATTCTAATATAATGATTCTCCAAGAACTTTCTTTAAATTGAGTTTTGTTAATTTAACGTCAATCTCTGCGTCAATTTTTTGAGAGCGTGCCTGCAGCCAGGCTGTCTGTGCGGCCATTACATCGCTGACATCCATAACCCCCTCTTTAAAACCCAGGTTGGCGCATCGCAGATTTTCATCGGCCCGCTCTGTGTTTTTGTTTGCCATGTTGAGCCGTTTGTTCGCTTCTTTTACCTTAAACGAACTTTGGCTTACCTGGAGTTCCACTTTCTCGCGTGCCTCATCGAGTTCGAGCATAGCTATTGTCGTGGCCGTTTTGCTGGCCCTTATCTTATAAGAACTTTCAAACCAGTTCCATACAGGAATTCTCATTATGACGCCTACATTCCATACCCCAGAAAATTTCTTTTCGAAACCGTTGTACAGGTTTGGATTTGTTACAAGATATCCGGCCGTGAGAGCTATCTGCGGCAGATATGCGGCTCTGATTATATTTGTTGTCTGTTTGCTTATGTCTACGGCATTTTGCAGCATTTTCAGCTCAGCGCGGTTTTCCTTTGCCGCCTCGGCGTCAGCTTTCGGAATGATGTTGTCGTTGTTAAGAGCGTCTTCACGGTCTTCGTCTTCAAGCTTTATGTCTTTGCTTATAGGCATTCCGCATAGTTGGCAAAGCAGCATTTTTGCCAGCGAGACGCCGTCTTCAACCTGTGTGAGCTGCATTTCAGCCTCGTTGACCTTTACGTCTACTTTCAGTCCGTCGGCTCGTGTAGCCACTCCTTCTTTAATCATCTTTTGAACATCGCTGCTGAGTTTTTTTACAAGGTCAAGATAGCTGTTTGCCAGCTTTTCCTTATGTTTTAGCGATACGACAGTCCAGTAAGCGTTGTCAATGTCGTAGATGGTGTTTTGAGTTTTGTTTGTTATATCATTTTGAGTCAGCTTTTCGCTGATGTCGGCTATTTTGTTGGCTGCGACAATACTTCCGCCCATGAATATAGGCTGGCGCAGCATTACCGATGCCGTGAATATGTTACGTGTATCGGTTCTGAAAGCATCGTTTATCGATTGTCCTATTGCGTTGCCCGCATTTTGTATTCCAGGTGCCAGTTTTCCGGCTATGTTGCCTAAAGCTTCGCCTGTCTGCGGAGTTATTACGCCCTGACTCACCATGTCGGTTATTGCCGATGACATGGCGTTGCTCAGTTGGCCGGCTGCAGTTGTGCCCAGATTGCCTATTACACCCTTTTGCTCGTTATTGAGTAAGGATATTTCCTTGCTCATAAATTCATAGCCTCCGAGCACGTCGATATGCGGCAGATATTTGGTCCTCGCTGCTTTGCGGGTGTTGGTTGCGACATCCTTCTTAAGCCGTGCTATGTTTATCTGCTTGTTGTTGCGAAGGGCCATGGCACGACAGCTGTCCAGCGACAGCACGTTCTGCGCTGCTGACGGCAGAGCAGAGCATAGCAGGATAAATATGGCAGCAACATTTTTCATAAACGAATATTAATAAATGTCCTTTTAATGACATTGAAAACCAATCGTGCAGTATTAATTGAATGAGAAGTTGCGTGAGCCTATCATATTGCCGTCGGCAAATATGCTTACATTATATGTTCCGTTGCTCAAGAACTCGTTTACATTCCAATATGTCGTTACAGAGGTTTCGTTTCCGGTGTATTCAATATCTCTCTTCATAGAGTATTGCAGACTTCTGTTTTCATAGCTGAATGTTCCGCCGTTAGTGAGCACAGAGCCTGTAGGAGTGGTTATGCGCACATATAATGTTTTCATTCCGCTTTGTGCGGTTACGTTCTTTGCTATGCTGAAGCTGACCTGCAGTGTCTTGCATTTCTTGAGGCTTTTGGTAGCCTTTCCTCTTTTGTTCTTTGCTGTGAGCGATATGCCTGTAGCATCGAGCTGGGCTGCGATGGCTACTTTCTGTGAGAGCGACTGCTTGTCGGCGTTAAGACCTTCAATCTGTCTTGTGGCTTCGGCATACTGTCCTTTCACGCGTGTGTTTTCTGCCGTGAGGTTCTGGTTAAGACGGTTGAGCGAGTCGATTTCCATAATATAGCTTCTAATCACGGCGCGGCATGTGGCGAGTTCTTTTTTCAGACGTGCTATTTCTCTGGCGTCTGTAGCCTTTACGCTTTTAAGTTCTTTGAGCAGCTGCTCGGTCTTCATTTGTTCTTGTGTGAGCTGTTCTATTATTGAGTCGTTGTTAATCTGAGTCTTCATCTCACTATATTGGTCGGCAAATTGCTGATACTCGTTTTCCATCTCTTTCTTGTCGAGTTCGGCAAGCTCCTGCATATCCTTGTTAGCCTGTTTCTGTTGCTGAAGGCTTATTGTGAGATAAACTATTCCTCCGATGAGAAGCAGTCCTATGATGGCTGAGATTATAACAATTTTCTTGTTCTTCATTTTTTAATGTTACGTTAAATTGATTATGAATATTTAATTATGTGCCTGTGGCATATATTTTAATTGCAAAATTAGATTTTTTATCTTAAAAGACAAAGCATTTATTGAAATAAAAAGTCTGTAATTGGCAATTTTGCCGTGTTTTTGAACAAAATTAAAAATTAATGTGTATTTTTGTTGAAATTAACTTGCCTGATGCTTGCGCCGAGTTTACATTTTGTCGCTGATATGGCATTATTGGCAGTTATTTGTGCTGATAATTTAATATTATGAAATAAAACGGATATGTTGCGTAAAATTTTCGATTTCTATTACAGCGGTTTCACTTCAATGGATATAGGCAAGAAGCTTTGGCTTGTCATTATCATAAAGCTTGTGATAATATTTTTTGTCATAAGGCTGTTTTTCATGCCGGACGTGTTAAGTCAGAAGGCTGGTAACGGCAGCAAGGCCGAATATGTAAGCGGACGCATGACGGGTGCTAATTGACCTGACAATTAAATAATCATCAAAAATAAGGGAATTATGACAGATTTTTTATTGAGCATTAGTGCGGGGACCGTTGACTGGTCGAGGGCGCAGTTTGCACTTACGGCCATATACCATTGGCTCTTTGTGCCGCTGACGCTCGGACTTGCGCTTATTATGGGAGTAATGGAAACGTGCTATTATCGCACGAAGAGTGATTTCTGGAAAGACACCGTGCGCTTTTGGCAGAAACTGTTCGGAATCAACTTCGCCATGGGTGTTGCCACTGGACTTATTCTTGAGTTTGAGTTCGGCACCAACTGGAGCAACTATTCATGGCTCGTGGGCGACGTGTTCGGTGCGCCGCTTGCCATTGAGGGCATCGTGGCATTCTTCATGGAGGCTACGTTTGTCGGTGTGATGTTCTTCGGATGGGGCAAGGTGTCAGACGGATTTCATCTTGCGTCGACATGGCTTACAGGTCTTGGCGCAACCATTTCGGCATGGTGGATTCTTGTTGCCAACGCATGGATGCAGTATCCTGTGGGACAAGTGTTCAATCCTGACACAATGCGCAACGAGATGACTTCGTTTGCTGATGTTGCCTTGTCGCCCTTCGCAATAGATAAATTTTTCCATACGGTCATCTCGTCGTGGATTGTAGGAGCGGTGTTTGCCGTTGCCGTAAGCTGCTACTATCTTATCAAGGCAAACAACAAGAAACTGCCTGAAGCCGCTGTAGGCAAGACAAGAAAGTTTGCTGTCAGCAGTATAAAGATTGCTTCGGTTGTGGGACTTGTAGCAACGTTGCTCGCTGCATACACCGGCGACAACTCTGCCTATATGGTAGCGAAGACACAGCCCATGAAGCTTGCCGCAATGGAGGCTCTTTACGATGGAGATGAGGGTGCTGCGCTTACAGCCGTGGCAATGATAAATCCTTTCAAGCAGCCCGATTATGCAGCGTCTGAAGAATTGCCGCTTCATGTGTCGATACCTAAGATGCTTTCAGTGCTTGCAACGAGAGACCTTAACGGATATGTGCCGGGCATCAATGATATTATTAAAGGTGGCTACACTCAGCATGACGGCACTACAGCCTTGTCGTTTGACGAAAAGTCGAAACGCGGAAAGATTGCCATCGACGCCATTGGCAAATACCGCGAAGCTAAGAAAAACGGCAATACAGCAGAGACCGACAAGTATGGCGCACTGATTAAGGACAACGTTAAATATATAGGTTACGGATATATGAACAATCCCGACCAGATTGTTCCTTACATACCTGTGTGCTTCTGGTCGTTCCGAATTATGGTTGGCCTTGGCATGCTGCTGATACTTGCTTTTGTAGTAACCCTGTTTATAGTTTACCGCAAGGACATTCAGCGTATGAACTGGCTGCATATTGCATGGCTCGTGCTTCTGCCGCTGGCTTATGTGGCAAGCGAGTCGGGATGGGTGTTGGCCGAATTAGGCCGTCAGCCTTGGGCCATACAGGACATGCTGCCGACATGGATTGGCGTGTCTGACATCAGTTCGGGCTCGGTTATCCTGACTTTCTTTATGTTCCTCGTGCTGTTCACTCTTCTGCTTGTGGTTGAAATCAACATCATGTGCAAGGCAATAAAGAAAGGTCCTGAGTTTTCAGATGTTGCCGTTAAGCATTGATTGCGTCAATAATAAACATGAACGATAAAAACAAAGAAAATTATGACATATCTTTTTTTGCAACAATATTGGTGGTTCCTGGTGTCACTGCTTGGAGCGCTTCTTGTTTTCATGATGTTTGTTCAGGGAACAAACTCTGTTATCTTTTCTCTCGGGCGCAACGATGTTGAACGCGGAATGTTGGTCAACTCAACCGGCCGTAAGTGGGAACTCACTTTCACCACGCTCGTAACGTTCGGCGGAGCCTTCTTCGCTTCGTTTCCGCTGTTCTACAGCACCAGCTTCGGCGGCGCCTACTGGCTGTGGATTGTTATCCTGTTCACCTTCGTGCTTCAGGCTGTCAGCTATGAGTTTCAGAAGAAGCTCGGCAATCTGCTCGGTGTTAAAACCTTCCAGACTTTCCTCGTAATCAATGGTTGGCTTGCCCCGTTCCTTATCGGAGCTGCCGTTGCCACATTCTTCACCGGCTCTAACTTCATTGTAGAGAAGGCCAACTTCACTAACGGACTTTCGCCGGTGATAAGCAGATGGGCTAACGCCAGCAACGGTCTCGATGCCCTTCTTAACGTGTGGAATCTCGTCCTCGGACTTGCTGTTATGTTTCTTGCAAGGGTTACGGGACTGCTTTATACAGTGAATAATGTTACCGACATATATATGCGCCAGCGTTCAAGAAAACTGCTGCGCGTAAGTCTGGTGCTGTTCCTCATAACGTTCCTGGCTTTCCTTATTTATGTTCTTGTGAAGGACGGATATGCTTACGATCCCGCAACAGGCAACATCTTTGTTGAAGAGGGCAAGTATCTTTCTAACTTCCTTACCTTGTGGCCACTCGCCTTAATGCTTGTAGTAGGCGTAGTGCTGTTCCTTTACGGCACGGTGCGCACGGCTTTCGACTCATGTTTCAATTCCGGAATATGGTTTGCCGGCATTGGTGAGGTGCTTGTAGTGCTGAGTCTGCTGCTCTGTGCAGGACTTAACAACACGGCATATTATCCTTCTGCAGTTGACCTGCAGAGCAGTCTGACCATACAAAACAGCTGCAGCAGCGAGTTCACTCTCGGTGTTATGTCGGTTGTATCTATTCTCATTCCGTTCGTGCTTGCATATATAGTATATGTATGGCGCGTAATCGACCGCCACAAGATTAGTCGCGAAACAGTGGAGGAGGGCGAATAATCATCGCCGTTCAGTAATATAGATGCGGAATGGTGGTTTGTTAAAATCATGTTCCGCATCATATCAACAATAAAGGCCATATCCCAAATGTTACAGTGGGGTATGGCCTTTATCCTTTTATACGGGATGCCCGCAGGCGTTTGTTTATTCTTTATGTGTTATCTTAATATTATTCCGCTGAATATTCTTCCCGACTCCGTGCCGAGTTTTCGTGCAGAGAAATAGTCGTCGCTGTTGTTATATGTGCATATTCCCGACATGGTTATGTTGCTCTCCTTCAGTCCCATTGCTGCCAGCTGTCGACGGTTACATTCGGGCAGGTCGATGTGCCATTTGTCTTCCTTGCGGCTAATGTCGGCCATGTTGAATCCGGCAGACTCAAACTCTGCGTAAACCTCATCGCCAACCTCAAAGGCGTCAAGCGAAATGCCCGGACCTATCACGGCGGCAAGGTCTTCGGACTTAGAGCCGAACGACACCTTCATCGTAGCTACAGCCTTGCATGCTATGCGCTGTACGGTGCCTCGCCATCCGGCATGCACTGCCGCAGCGGCATGGTGAGCATAGTCGTATATTAATATAGGTATACAGTCGGCAGTCGAAACGCCGATGCACACCTCCTTGACGTCAGTAATCAGCGCGTCGACACCTTCGAGAATCATGTCCTTCACCGTTTGAGGCAGCGACAGAAAGTCGGCTCCTATCTGCATCACCTCTATGCCGTGAGTCTGGTGCGGCATTATTATATGGTTCTTGTCAACGCCAAGCTCTGCGCACAGCAGGTCGAGATTCTTGCCGATATTCTCCTCATTGTCGCCGCAATATCTGTTGATGTTCATTTCGGCGTAGTTGCCCGTACTGTGTCCGCCGTGGCGCGTTGTGCTGAATGCCGTCGTGTCGGGCGATATGTCATAATATGTAATCTGTGGCTTTGTCATAGCTGATGCGTTTTTATTGATATAAAAGAGCCGCATGCTTGCCGTTGCGGCGTGTCATGCGGCCCTTGTGTAATGTCTCTTATTTATCGTCGTCAACGTCAAAATATTCAACGTCGTCAAGATCCTCGTAGTCGTCAACGTCCTCAATTTCGTCGTCGTCGATGTATTCAATTTCGTCCTCGCCCTCGCTGAGCAGTTCCTGCGGCAGCGTGTTGAGGTCTTTGTCGCGGTGAACCAGCGTGTCTTCTGCCGTTATTTCCTGCAGCTTGTTGCTCTCGCTGTTAAGTTCTTTCCACAGCACGTCCTTCAGTTCGTTGATGCCCTGGCCTGTTACGGCTGATATGAACACCACCGGGATGTCGTCGGGTGTGGTCTCGCGCAGCATCTCTATAAGCTCGTCGTCGAGCAGGTCGCATTTTGTTACGGCCAGCACTCTGTGCTTGTCGAGCATATCAGGGTTAAAGTTGCGCAGCTCGTTGAGCAGTATATCATATTCCTTCTTTATGTCGTCAGTGTCGCCGGGCACCATAAACAGCAGCAGCGAGTTGCGTTCTATGTGGCGAAGGAATCGCAGACCGAGACCCTTGCCTTCGCTTGCACCCTCGATAATACCCGGTATGTCGGCCATGACGAACGACTGTTTGTCGTGATAGCTCACAATGCCGAGCGACGGTTCGAGCGTAGTGAACGGATAGTTGGCTATCTTGGGGCGCGCACTCGACAGCGACGACAGCAGCGTACTCTTGCCCGCGTTGGGGAATCCTACGAGTCCCACGTCGGCAAGCAGCTTAAGCTCTAATATTATCGTCATTTCCTCCATCGGCTCGCCCGGCTGAGCGTAGCGCGGAGCCTGGTTAGTGGCGCTGCGGAACTGGAAGTTGCCAAGTCCGCCGCGGCCGCCTTTCAGCAGCAGCACCGTCTGTCCGTCGTATGTAACGTCGCACACATACTTTCCTGTTTCGGCGTTATACACCACCGTTCCGCACGGCACGTCGATATATTGGTCCTTGCCGTCGGTGCCGTGACATTTGTCACGTCCGCCGTTGCCTCCGTGTTCGGCAAACACGTGTCGCTGATATTTCAGGTGGAGCAGCGTCCAGTAGTTGTGGTTGCCTCGCAGGTAAATGCTTCCGCCTTTACCGCCGTCGCCTCCGTCGGGACCTCCGTTGGGGTTGTATTTCACGTGGCGAAGATGCATGGAGCCTCTTCCGCCTTTGCCTGAGCGGCAGTAAATCTTCACATAATCTACAAAATTGGATTCCGGCATGTTGTTATTGTCTTTGTTAATATTTTGCTGCAAAAATACGAAATTATTGCAAAACGTGCAATATATAAGCGGTGCAGATGATAAAATTAAGTATTCAGTCGCCATTATCTGTTGTTTGCACAGCCTTCTTGCTGAGTGAACATCGCATTTTGACTTTCTGATAAGTTATCGTGGCTTTTTCCTTCCATCGTGATTTTTGTTGACGCTCCAGAACGCATCTTTTTTGAAATCAAAAATATTTGTGCGTAAATACTTTCAAAATCGTGTGCAAATGTAACGCTTTGTCATTCAGCATAATGTCGGCAAAAATCATAAAGTGTGCAATTATTTTAGCCATAAACGCCCACAAAAAGCCTGGATTTTGCCTTAAAAACAGCCTTTTCGTGATTCAAAAACGGCCCATTTTCGCCTCAAAACCGATAGGTTTATCATTAGAAAGTGCCCCACTTTCGCGCCTTTGTAAACATTCCTTACCATTTTATGTTCTTGTGTTAGTCTTGCTTTTCTATTTTGACAGAAAATCCAAACATTTCAGAAATATCATACTGTAAGGCTGTTTGGAAAATTTACTTACTAAAATTAATTTTGAAATCAAATAGAAATAAGTTTAATTTAAATTCAGCCTTAATTGATAAGTTCATTTTAAAAGCGGCTTTCTGCATATAAACTTAATTCTATTTTCCTTTTACTTTTTCGAAAGTGGCATATTTTATATTTGCCAATCGCTAAAACTGTAGTATTTTTATCTTAGATAGATTTCGTTATAAATAAAAATATCTTAAATATAGTGTCTTTATATATTCTTAATTCAATTCTTTTAAGTTATTAATCAAGCATACACTTTTTAGATACTTAATCAGGCAAATTTACAAAAAGAATTTCGGTTGTCGAATATAATTCACTATATTTGCATAATATAATTGCATCTAAAAATATAATTAATAGAATAAAGGTCGTTTTATCGGAGAAAGATGTTTAAAAACTTGGTTAGCGAAAAAACTGGATAGCAGCTTCAATATTGTTAACTCGTATGCTTGTAACAGAATCCATCCTAATTTGGAGACCTTACAGCAATTACTGAATTTCTTCAGTTGACATAAAAGATTTGATAACAGACAAGAAGGGCGGTAACAGTTCTTTATAGATGTTATTATTTTTCTGTATTCAACTTCCGATAATATAAAAATATAGGAATATATGACACCAGAAGAAAAAGCGAGACAAAAAATAGATCAATGGTTTACTGATGCTGGATGGAAAGTGGTTGATAGAAACAACTACGAACCAAACTGTACTGCTGTAGCCATAAGGGAAGGACTTTTAAAAGGTAACCTTGAGGCTGATTATTTCCTTTTTATTAACGGAAAGGCTGTTGGTGTACTTGAAGCTAAAAGAGAAGAGATTGATCCATTTTCTGATAAAGTTTGTGAACAAGCTGTCGTATATGCCAGAAATGTTCCTAAAATTTATCAAACATATCAGAAACCATTGCCTTTCATATTTACTTCAAATGGAAAAGACTTGTATTTCTGTGATTTTCGCAAACAAGATTCTTGTTTCAAGCAAATTATGACGATTCCAACTCCTCATGAATTGGTTAAATTATTGGGGATAAATGATTATTTTGCCGGGCTTCCAACTTTGCGAAGAAAAGGACTACGGGATTGTCAGTATGAGGCTGTTACAGAACTGGAAAAAAGTTTCAGAAGTGGCCAGAATCGCGCCTTGATGGTATTGGCAACAGGTGCAGGTAAGACATATACCGCATGTCTTGCGGCATATCGTTTTCTTTCATATACCCCAATGAGAAGAGTGTTATTTCTTGTGGACAGGAATAACCTCGGGAAGCAGGCAGAGGGGGAATTCGGAACTTTTCGGCTGACAGAAAATGGAGATGCATTCAATACAATATTTACCGTGAACCGTCTTCGTTCTTCTTCTATACCATCTGATAGCAATGTCGTTATTTCAACAATACAGCGTCTTTTTTCTTTTCTGAAAGGAGACACTATCGAGGATAATGACAACGACGATGATAATGAACCTGCAGAAGAAGTTGTATTACCTCCAAATCCAAATTTGCCACATGATTATTTTGATTTGATTATCATAGATGAGTGCCACCGCTCCATTTATGGGAATTGGCGTAAGGTATTGGAATATTTTGACACAGCCAGACTTGTTGGATTGACAGCCACGCCTATTCCTGAAACAATGGCATTCTTTAACAATAATCGTATAGTTAACTACACATTGGAAAAAAGCATCGTTGATGGTGTAAATGTAGATTGCCGCGTATATCGAATCAAAACCCAAGTTACAGAAAATGGCGGCGCTATATTAGAAGGGGATAAAATCAAAGAAGAAACACGTTATACCGGAGATGTAAAAACTATTTCCAATAAAGAAACGAAAACATATACCAATAAGGAGTTAAACAGAAGTGTCATTAATCCTGCGCAAATAAAACTTATTCTGTCTACTTATCGTGATGTAGTCTATACTGAGTTATTCAATGATCCACAGCGTGAAGCCAATTTTGACTATCTGCCAAAGACTTTGATATTTGCGCTAAATGAGACTCATGCCAGCAATATCGTACAGATAGCTAAAGAAGTATTTGGACGTACAGATGACCGTTTTGTGCAGAAAATAACTTATTCTGCAGGCGATAGTAATGAATTGATACGTCAGTTCCGGAATGATAAAGATTTCAGAATTGCCGTAACTTGCACCTTGGTTGCAACCGGTACAGATGTAAAGCCTCTTGAAGTATTGATTTTCATGCGTGATGTAGAATCTTTACCTCTATATACACAGATGAAAGGACGTGGTGTGCGTACAATCGGAGATGAGCAGTTACGGAATGTCACCCCAAATGCGTTCAGTAAAGATTGTTTTTATTTAGTTGATGCCGTAGGTGTTACTGAACACGAAAAAATAATACCTACGATAACAGATGGGCCGACAACAAAGATTATTACTCTTAAAGAGCTGTTGGAACAGATTACTCATGGTTACCTTCCTGATGAACATCTGAAACGTCTAGCTGCAACACTTTCCAGAATATATAACAAAGCAGATAATTCACAGAGGAATGAATTCGTACGTTTGGCTAATGACGACATGAAAGAACTTGCTTCAAGAATTTACGAAGCATTTGAAAACAATATTCTGCCGCCATTTATAAGTACCAAAGAGCCTAACAATGAGCGAAAGGGTTTAGTTGCGTCACTTGCAAATCACGCTGATGCGCGCAGGTATCTGCTTATTCTTGCTGCAGGATTTGTCAATACTTTGATGCCTGGCGAGGACACGCTTATATCTAAAGGATTTTCAATAGAGGAAGCTAAAAATACAACAGAAGCCTTTGAAGATTTCTGCAAAGAACATAGTGATGAAATAGAAGCTCTACGTATAATTTATAATAATGAAGGTGAACCAATTACCTATTCAATGCTAAAAGATTTAGAAAACAAACTCAAGATGGCTAACAATCATTTTACTTCCAAGCAATTATGGAACTCATACGCCATTCTGAATCCAAATAGCGTTCGACGTTCTTCTACGAAAGAAGAGAGTGATGCTTTAACTAATATCATACAGCTTGTACGTTTTGCTTTACACCAAATAGAACGATTAGATAGTGTAGTTTCTACCTCTAAACAGTATTTTAATCTATGGTTAGGACAAAATCAGCGCGAAATAACAGATAAACAACGTGAAGTTATCAGTCGTATTGTAGATTATATTGCTTCCAACGGAGCTTGTACGGTCAAAGAGATTCGTGAAGATGATGCAACTCAGGCAGCACAGATGATCCGTGCTTTTGGCAATATGCAGAAAGCTAATGAAGCTTTACAGTCTCTATACACATTTGTGGTTTTAAGAAAAGCAGCATAAATTTATGGCAACAAATAATACAACAGAGCAATCGCTCACCAAAAAGGTTTGGAATCTGGCAACTACTCTTGCCGGACAAGGTATAGGTTTTACAGATTACATCACACAGCTCACCTATCTTTTATTTTTGAAGATGGACGCAGAGAATGTAGAAATGTTTGGAGAAGAATCTGCAATACCATCTGGTTATCAATGGAGTGATTTAATTTCTCTTGACGGTCTAGATTTAGTAAAGCAATACGAAGATACTCTGAAACTGCTGAGTGAACAGGAAAACCTCATCGGCACAATTTATACAAAAGCTCAAAACAAAATTGACAAGCCTGTCTATTTAAAAAAAGTCATTACTATGATTGATGAGGAGCAATGGCTGATTATGGATGGAGACGTGAAAGGTGCTATTTACGAAAGTATCCTTGAAAAGAACGGACAAGATAAGAAAAGTGGTGCAGGTCAATACTTTACTCCACGCCCGCTCATCAAAGCAATGGTAGATTGCATAGCTCCACAAATTGGAGAAACGGTTTGTGATCCAGCCTGCGGCACCGGAGGTTTTCTCTTGACCGCATATGATTATATGAAAGAGCAGTCTGCCAGTAAGGAGAAACGTGATTTCTTGCGTAACAAGGCACTGCATGGTGTAGATAACACTCCATTGGTTGTGACACTTGCTTCTATGAACCTATATTTACATGGTGTGGGAACAGAACGAAGTCCAATTGTTTGTGAGGATTCCTTGGAGAAAGAACCATCCACTCTTGTGGATGTAATATTAGCCAATCCTCCTTTCGGCACTCGTCCGGCTGGTTCTGTTGATATTAACCGTCCGGATTTCTATGTAGAAACGAAGAACAATCAGTTGAATTTTCTTCAACATATGATGTTGATGCTCAAAACCGGAGGTCGTGCAGCTGTAGTATTACCAGACAATGTCCTTTTTGAAGGTGGTGCGGGAGAAACAATTCGCAAGAAGTTGCTTTCGGACTTCAATTTACATACGATACTTCGTTTGCCTACAGGTATCTTCTATGCACAAGGTGTAAAAGCAAATGTATTATTCTTTTCCAAAGGTCAACCAACGAAAGAGATTTGGTTTTATGATTATCGTACTGGTATCAAACATACGCTTGCTACTAATAAATTAGAGAGACATCATTTGGATGATTTT